>VTLG01014799.1_pt1 | contig 25821 bp, 40 predicted proteins | sample 4694571 | NCBI WGS metagenome assembly VTLG01 (sample SAMN12604809, study PRJNA352737) | marine metagenome | biome: ENVO:00000447; feature: ENVO:00000209|ENVO:00000569|ENVO:01000036; material: ENVO:00002151; isolation source: viral sequences binned using virsorter ...
GCGTAAAGTTTAAAACCGACTTTCTCGACGAGTCTACAAAAGGAGACATCTTCTCCGGCGGCATAGCCCTCGTTAAAAGTGAACTCGAAGAAGTTATAATAATACTCATGATCGGGTCCGGGTTGAGGAAAGACCGAGTTCTTGATTTTCAATTCTGGAAATTTTTCTATAATTTTTTTAAAGACATCACGATGAATGAGCATGATCCCCGTGGGGCCTGCGGTAATTTCGATCAGATCGCCAGGTTCGAGGGGAGCATCTTTTTTTAATTCAACGGTGTACATCTTCTGATTCACGTCCATGGATTTTACCCGGTAAGGGGTACAGATCACATCCTTCTTGGCCACTAACATCCGAAGCACGGCTTCGGGTTCAAATTCCACATCGGAATCGACAAAGAGTAAATGCGTAAAGTCGGTCGTGAGAAAGACAGACGTGAGATAGTTTCGGGCTTGGTGAATGAGGGGAGATTTCATGGTGTTAATACTCACTTGAATTCCACTCTTGCCCAGCTGTTGAACCAGTTTAATTAACGAGATCATGGTGCTCACCTTCACCGAGTCATAACACGGCATGGCGATCATGACACTAGGTTTTGTTTCTTTGGTCATAATAATATTTAAACATACAGATCTTGACGGCCCAATGAATAAGAAGATATCTCCCCCAGGGAGATAAGGGTAGAGCCAAGGAACTATTTAAAGCGCTGTAGGATTGTTTCATTCTATTTCATTTCGTGGAACAAAAGGTTTGTAGCCTTGCTCGGCGGCTTCGGCATCATCTTCACCGACAATACTATTCACTTCGGGAACATAATGTTTCAAGAGTCGTTCGACTCCTTGATGTAAGGTTAGCTTTGACATGGCACAGCCGGAGCATGCGCCAGAAAGTTTTAAAGTAGCCACGCCAGTATCGGAGGCAAAGCTAATAAAACCAATGCTACCATTATGAGCCGCAACGCTCGGGGTAACTTTCTCTTCCAGTATAATCTTAATATCCTTAACAATCTCATCTTGGGTTCTCATTAGACTCGTCTTCCTTGACTAATATTATGCATCACATAATTGCCTTTCTTATTGGTATAAGAGAAGGCGCCATTAAATTTGGGTTTCGTAATCAAGAGATGTTTGAATGCTTTTTTAAAAGACATATTCTCGGTCTCGGTACTCTCTCCCGTATCTCCATTTAATATTTTAAATTTATATCTCATACAATCACCATGAATACACTTAACAGAGCGAAGAGGAAAAGTGAACTAAAGATGAATGCAAATATTTTATCTCTAGGATCCATGAATATATCTCCGTTTAATATTCCCTGATACTGAGATTCGTTCCACATTGGAAGTGAAAGGGAATACCCAGTGTTTTAAAGTTGCGGGAAAAATAAATAGATCTCCGCTTTGTGGAAAATGACCTTGGAAATCAATATATTGTTCATGAACTCCCTCTCCATAATTCCAGACAATTCCACCTGGACCTATACTTTTTCCGACAAATTTTTTGTTTTCTTTTACAAGGGCTTGAGGCACGTCCGGATAGATCACAAAAGAAAGAGCTCCTGAGTGACCATGCGGAGGATTAAATTCATTCTTTTTCATATAGTTAATCCACAACTGACTCAACTCCAGTTGGTCTGCGACCAGGGGAGTCTGTGGCGCCCATTTTTTACAGGCCTCAACATAACCATCAATATATTTTTGAAACCATTCTAACATGCCTTCGATATTCTTTATTTGGTACTCTTCTTTCATATGTCCCGCCAGTTCATGTCGGTAATCATTGGATTTCTTTCTACACTTCTTTCCTTCTTGTAATAGGAGTTGACATTCTTTCGCACTAATTTGAGTCCGTAATAAGAAGGGTCCCCAATGATAATAAAAATAGTCCATTAGTTATGTGGACACTGTTTTTTCTTCCACTCTCTATAGCCCTTGATCCATTCATTAGGATCGCGTTGCTTCCAACGTTTATCCCAGGCCCAACTGTTTATCTTTCCTGAGTATCGTTCAATGATACTTAGCAAAGGATCTGTTAATTTTTTCCAGAAATTTTTTGTCATAATAGTCTATTATTTGTTTAGCTCTCTCCTGTTTCACAATTAAAAAGGGGTACACTTGTTTTAGGATTCGGTAAACCCCGTGGAATCCTACCCGCCATCGGTGCTGGTCTTGCCAGTTGTCCTTGGTTGGGTATGTCTTCATGTCCCTGTTCCCTTCTGCCGTCGTCTCGATCAAATAATCAATAAGCCTTCCGTCTACCTGGGGAACCTCCAGTCGGACATTCAACGTCTCGTAGACTGGTTTGTTTTGTCGGTCATGGCGTGTCCGTTTTTTCCACCCGAATTCTAAATAACCTTCTCCGTCAATGATGCCTGCAACGTAAGCCGCCTGCTCTGGAGTCATGATCCTCATAAACCTGCTTTACGCGCTTTGTTAACCGGATCACTGTCGTGAATACTTTTCTTAAGATCACCTAATTCTTTTTCAGCGAATTGTCTTCTCTCTTTCTCATCTTTATACAGCTTGACGGCTCCTCTTAAATTATCTTGTAAGAATTTAACACGAGCTTCAAGTGTTTTTATTTCTGTAGTCATGGCTTCTCCTTTTTTCTTCTCATCTCTCATTTCTGGTGAATTCATACCAATACCCTTCACGAGGATAGTTTCAGCTTCTGCTTCTTGTCTTAGTTTATGTTCTTTCTCATACTCTTCTTTCCAATTTACTTCCACAATGTTATCGTTTCCACTCATCTGCTTTTTCTTTAATTGTATGATAGATATGAGTCTTAATGTCTCTTTCCGTTTGCATAATGGTAAGGACGTCCACCCCTGAATACGCTCTCGCGTAAGCATTCTGGCTAGCTGCGACTGAAGTTCCGGAAGCGAGTAATGCAAACTCACTGCATCCGGTGCACACCATCAGCGTCAATAATAATAGTATCTTTGTCATCATCGAACGGACCATATACTTCTCCTTCTAATTCCCCTTCTGATTCACACATTGTGCATTGCACTGTAACTTCTTTTTTAATTTCTTCAACTGATTTATTAGGTACAATTATGTACCCATTTCCCGTACATCGTGGACAGATGGTCTTAACCTTTTTTTCTGTCTTCAGTTTTGTCTTTTGCTTTTCCATTAAGTCTCTCCATTTCTTTGTTCACTAAAATGTTGATCGTTCCACTCCGGCTCTGAACAATGTGCGGAGTTATAACTCTACGAATCTTATCTAAATTTTGGTAGGTAATTTTCGTAAGAGAGACGTTTTTGTATTTACTTATGTCAGTCATTTGTTATATCCTCTTTCATGTTTATTGTTTATTTAATATAGGATTATTCCCATAAATTACAAGAAAAGTCAATATGAAAATTATAGTTTTGAGCGTCATTATTTGCTCAGCCTTATATGGTAATTGTCAAGAACCCTACACAAAGAACGTAGAGTTTAAGACTTGGGCTGAGTGTATGTATTCCGGTACCAACGATACGTTGGCCCTATATAATGTTATGGGAGATGATTATATTAATCAAAATAAAATTTTTATTAAGTTTGCTTGTGCAGAAATAGAAAAACCTCAAGAAGGATTAAAATCATAATAACCCCCGTAGTTTCCGTGCACGTACTCGTACGGGAGCAAAGGCTCAGTCGCTGTACTCCCAGGCGCGAAGCTTAGGGAATCTTATACGCTAACCGCAACAGCTTCTTAGCGCTAGGCATTGGTGCTGTGAGGCCCGTCCTTTTATCATCGAAATTCTATTCACATATCCAACCCAACAACAATTTACCATCAGAGGTATAATGTCCTTGCAGTTTAGGATCGTTATTGTGTTCATTATAAAATTTCATATTCACATCCACCCAGGCATTAGCTATTCCGTCGCAATTCCCAGTGTGTTTAAGCTTTATCTTTTCGATGTCGATTCCGTTCGTGCTTAACAGCAGTATTATCACTATAGATTTCATTAAATTTTTTTACCGCTCTATACCATGCATCTTTATTTTCTTGGGTTCGATTTTTATCCCATCTTTTAAAAGCTTCATCAATTTCGTTCATACTACATACAATCGTGGACGTCCACCTTTTCGGCCCCGTAGAACCGCTAAAGGATTCTTTTTACGCGGAGTACTAACTGCTCTTAATTTAGGTTTAACGTTATACTTTCCTCGTTTAAAGCCTAATCTTCTATTTTGAAGTCTTCCTCCTCGATAATGACTATGAAATATTTTTCCCCCTCGTCTTAATTCCAGAGTATCTTTAACATAGATACGATTACCAGATCGAATTGATTCCATTTCACTTTCTCTTTTACGAATCTGTTCAATCATTTTTTGGTAAACATATTTAGGATCTTTTCCAGCAAATTCACACACTCTTCGAAAATTTAAACTTTTTCTTTTAAACCATTCAATAGCTATTTTAGCTTCTCTCCAATCTGAAGAATAAAGTGCATCATGAGCAGCTTTGGTAAGAACACTGATCCAGAGATAGTGTTCGGGACTTGTGGTATCTTCTGATTCAGTCGCGTACTTCTGATCGAATATCGTCATGATTCTTATTACCCCAGTTAATTATTCTTTCTGCGCCATCAGCTTCTATATCAATAGTAGCTCCAAACTTCTTCCATGACTTTGACATGACATTTAGTTCGAGCACTAACGTAGAGTATTGTTTAGTACTTAGGCCTTTCGTTTTTAATGTTATCTTTCTCATTACCTATAATATAAGAAATTATAGGAGCGCTGTCAAGATTTTAAATAAAATAAATGTGTGATAATTATGCAACAGTTTTTAGAGTAAAATATCTTCTAAATCGAATTCTAGACCCTCTAATGCGTCAGGTTTTCCTTTAGGATAAGTAGGATAAACTATAAACTTTTCTCCTGTTTCCTCATTCGTGCAGCCTGCTACAAGCCAGTCCCATTTGAATTCATTGTCTTCAACAAATTCTCTCATGACTTTGAAGGTTTGATCAGGATGTTGTTGTAATAATTCAGTGCGGCATTCTTCCATGGTTCTATACCATCCCTGCATTTCAAAATTTTGTTGAGTTAAAACAGGGTCATATCCCATTAAATAAGCTAATATTAAAATTTTATACATTATTTTCCCTGACCTCTTGAAAATTTTCTGCGAGGAATTCGCTTCGAGTATGATTTAGCATGTCTCCCGGGTCTTTTTCGTGTTGCTCGTTTTTTATAAAGACTTACTCCAAAGACCGGTCTCTTACGAGCCATCCCTATCTAACACCAGATTAGGGGTGGTGCTACTACTATGACTCAAAGGAATGTACTTGATTACCCCATTAACTTTTTGTTCAGTGTCGCCACCACAAGTTATACAACGATAAACATTGGAATAGAGAGAAACGAATACTGTTCTCTCATAACATAATGGACAATCTCCATTAGTCACTTCAGCTTTTAAACTCATCCCTTTTCCAAACATATCTTTTCCTCTCATACTTCTTTTTATCTTTAAATCTTTTAGGAGTAAAGTGTTTTAACAGTCTGGCTATTGGATTTCTTTTAGTCGAGGATAATTTTCGTGATGTGTTTTTCACCTAAATACATCTCAACTTCAGCTTTAGATTTAATACATTTATAAGACACAGTCTCACTGTACTGGCGTTCCGCTTCACGTTTTCCGCGAAGGCAAACTCCCATTGAGGGCTGGATTCGATGCTCCTTAATTTCTCCGTTTACAAACATGAGTAATGCAAAAACTGTTTCAATCATTAGGCTACCTCTTCTTTAGCTTCTCCACATTCACACGCAGGACAATCACATTCTCCGCTGGATGCACTAGGTGGTCCACCCCATGTTGAATGCTTTTCAAAATAGCAGTGACAAGGGCAACCACAATTTTCACATAAATGATCATTAATATTATAGTCGTCATCCATTACGGGGTCCCATTCTTATAGTGTATTTCTCTATTAGCATCTTTAAGCTTTTCAATATCCATTAATACTTTGTCCATTTGTTTTCTTAAGAATTCGATGTTAACTTTATTTAAAGACATAGAGTCGATATGTTTGTTCAACTTATCTGTGGTTTTGTACAGGTCCTCGATCATCATAAATTGCTCGGAGTCCGCGGGAAGTGAGCCAAGTTGGCCCCGGGGCCATTTTATACGGAATTCTGTATTCTCTTTTAAATCTTTTTCCATTAATTCTAATGTAGTTGAAATTCTATTTTGCGTTTCAATGATACCGAAGTAAGCCCAGGTCCCGATCGCGACCATGGCGATCAATGAGGCTACCGTTTTCATCGGCATCTGCACCGCTGCTTCTTCAGAAATTTTGAGAGGTTTAGGCATAATTAAATACTAATATGTGAGAGTAGAACATATATAAGATATCCCATTCCCGTGATTAAAGCTCCTGCACAACCGATTATAATTTTTTCAAGTCGTTTGATTCGTTCTTCTATTTGATGGATTTTCTTGTGTGTCAATTTTTGCATAATCCTGCATAATTTTTCATGAGACGCTATTCTTTGAAGAGCTAATTTACTCATTAGTAATTATAACTCCCTGAAGGAGTGTCTCCTTTTTCTAATACTTCAAATAATTTTTTATGCTGGTCCATGATTTCTTCATCAGAATCCATCATCTTTTCAATTTGGTTTTGTAGTTTGTCCACATGTCTCTCTAATTTATCCACTTTATCTTCATGTACTGCTTGAATTGTAGAGAGTTCAAAGGTACGCGAAAGACTCCAGCCTCCTAGGGCTAAGAGCAATCCAACTAATAATGTCATTAACTTGTCAGCCATTAAAATATAATATCCATAACTAAATATAACGTAATAAAGATAAACATACCAGCCATATGTATGTCATATGGATGGTTATGCATTAATCCCCCAATACTTCCCTCGATAGGTCTTTGATATTCCATTCTTGATCTCTAACTGCATCTGTTGTTTTCCTAAGAATCTCCTCTAAAGCTCTGAAATAAGCATTTACTTCAGTAACTCGAGCATTAACATTAAACATCTCTCTTGTAAACTCCTCTTTGTCCTGGGCATATTTATCAAAGATTATTTGAATATCCTTGTTCAACATTGCTACTTGCTGCTTATTAGCCTCAATGGTTTCGGTTAAATTAATAATATATTTAACTGATCCAAAGGTTGCAGCTAGGATAGACACCACAATAGGTACTACAACAACGAGTTTACTCTTACTCAGATCCATTTGTCTTCAGCTCCATTTGTTTTTTGTGTTCTTGTTCCATAATCGCATCAAAGAGATTATCATCCGTTCGTTTTCTTTTCTCTTCCTTTTTGAGGAATTTCATATCTCTACATTTTTTTGCAACTAACTCAAGTTCAGGTCCCATTTCTACGTTTCTATATTTTCTACAGATCTTAAGAAGTTCCATTTGTTGTTCTAATTCATAACGATCAGATTGTTTTTTTCTAAATTCTTTATTGCAGGTATGACCAAACTTAAAACGAAGTCTAACTCCTAGATCCCAGCCTTCTCTTTCATATTCATTACCACTATCCGCAATGGAATAGTCATAATCATCAGTGCTGTATTGAAGGTAAGGTTCGATATGGCCGGCTTCACAATTACGCCAGTTGCCACCCAAGTATTCGTTTTTAGCTAAAACTTGACTGCAGGTTGCTAACCACATCAACATGATGATTAAAGAGGATACTAGATAGGTCATCCATCTAATTTCCTTGCTTCTTTTTTTTCTTGCGATTCTTCTTGCCCTTAGAATCTTTAAAGCTTTGTATCTCATTTTCTATTACCTCGATCTTCATTTTAATTACGACCATGTCTTGTGACAATGAAAATGATCTTTGAAGAGACCATCCTCCGAGCGCTAATAGTATAGCGAGCAATGCAGTTATTAGTTTATCATTCATCGTTAGTTTGTTGTTCTTCGTTTTCTTGTTCGTCTCTTATTTGACAACATGTACCGGATTTTTCTTTTTCTTTGGTATGCATATTGCAAGTTTCTTTTTCTTCTATTGGCATACTTCACACTCTTCTAGCTCATGTTCACAGACAGTACAACTACATAAGCCATACATGTCTCCATGTTCTTTTAAAGAACAATGGCAAGTACAATTACAATTTTTACACCTTGTCGGTTCCATCTTTTGTATCCTCTATATCATAAAAGAATTTATTGGTATCAGCTGTTTGCCAATCACGACCATCTTCTACACTCCAGTTTTGGGTATTAACATCCCAGTCTGGGATTTCATTTCTTACGGTGTAAGAAGGAATATGCCATAAAATTCTATTATTGGGCTGAGCGGCGTAATTTCCGTTTTCAAGTGCCATTACGTGGGCACATTTATGTTCTTGCGGAATCTCAGAATGATCCGTATCAACTATATTACTATCTGGAGAGCCCCAGTCAACTGTAAAAAGGTACGATCCTCTGTACCACTTCTTGTCTTTCCCGAGATATTTTCCTGATGTTGTTAAAGCGTCGTAAACAGTAATAGCAGGATGATAACTAAAACAATTCCAAAGCTCCAACTCATGGAGCTGCATCCTAGGAACGTCTTTGACTTCAAATCCGTGCTGTATAAACGCGTGAAGTGGTAGGCGATAGTAGACCCCACCATTTTCCATAAGTGCATGAAAGAGTAGAGGGCGCCCTGCCATCGATGCCAGGCCAAAAACCATGCAGTCTTCCACTTCTCCATGGTGTTTTTTAAGGTCATAGAGAAATTCTCTTCTGATCTGGCAATAGATCAATGGTATATTTACATTTAGGTACGCCATCTAACATAAACCTCACTTTAGAATGCTGCGATAATCAAAACGACTATCACAACAGCTACTGCTATTGATATTTTTTTATGTGCTTTTGCTTCAGCCCATATATCTTTAATCATTTCCATAGTTTCCTCCTCTATTTATCATAGATGTCCCCCCAATTTTTACCCTGTTCATAATCAACTTTATTGGGAACTTCTAGTGTAACAGCATTCTCCATAATCTCAATGATTTTCTTAGCTTCATTATCATCTCTCAAAGATAAATCAAGCTCATCATGTATTTGAATATGAGGAACGATGCCTTCCTTATATAAATCTAGCATAGATTTTTTTGTCATATCTGCTGCTGATCCTTGTATAAGTTTGTTTAAAGATTTGTATGTGTATGCTCTTCTAATCCCTGGTCCGTGTTCCTTGAGTGCTTCTTCATGGGACAATGCTTTATGCATACCGAAACTATTAGGTTCCCATAAATGGAACCGGCATAGTCTTCCCAGTAAGGTTCTAATCTGACCGCGATCCTGAGCTCGATTCGATGCTTTCTCCATAAGTTGTTTAACAAATGGAACTTTAGCATGATACTGATTAAATAATTCTGCAGCTTTTTCTTTCGTGACTCCTAGCTCTGCCTGAAGTTTAGCTTTACCCATTCCATAAAATAATCCTAAGTTAATAGTCTTGGCTTGGGATCTAGGAATCTGTGCCATGTCTGCTACAGTCTGGTGAAAATCTGAATTTGAATCTGCTTGATATGCATCAACCACTTCATACACTGATGGTAGTTTATATAATGCTGCATAATGCACAACGAGTCTAGGCTCTTGTTGAGAGTAATCAAAGCAGCCCCATTTACATCCTTCTTCAGGTATAAATAATGATCTGATCTTAGGTCCCAGATCCTTGTTCCGTGCTGGAATCTGCTGTAGGTTTGGATTCTGATAACTAAATCTACCCGTCACCGTACCTCCTCCTGCATTTCTTAATTGATTAATTTCTGCATGGATTCTACCTTTATGTTCATATCTTAAAATAGAATCAATAAAAGTTGTGTGAGCTTTATTAATTTCTCTAGCCTTCGCAATCATTCTAACGACAGGATGTTTATGTTCTTGTAAAAAATTTTTAGTAAAGGAAGGAGCAGAAGTTTTTTCTGTGCGTGGATATTCTATTTTTAACATATCAAATACATTAGCTACTGATCTTGCGGCCCATATCTGTGGTAAAATATTAGTTTCTTTTTCAATGGCTCTTAAGATTTCTTGTTCTTCAGCCATCAGTTCTTTCTTCATGAGATGAGCTCGTTCTACATCGACTCTGACTCCTTTGAATCTCATGTCAACCAGACACGGAAACAGATCTGTTTCTAAATCAAAAATGTCTTCTAGGTCTTGATGAATAATTTCTTTTTTAAGTTCTTGCCATAACCCTAACGTTATTTCAGCATCCCTCTCTGCGTAAGAACCTGCGTGCATGGCAGGTAGCTTATACATTTCTGCTTTAGGATCGATGCCCCATTCTTCTGCAGCTTCAGCTAAAGCTCTTTCGTTCTTTCCATAACCTAAATAATGCCAGGATAAACTATTAAGATCATATCTAAATCTATTCTCATCGGTAATTGCTGCCGCGATCATGGTACAAACAATGTCACCATTAATTTTAAATCCAGCTGCTCTCAACCAACACACGTCGTAAATTGCATTGTGAAAAATTTTTGTGGATGGTGCTTCTAAAATATCTTTAAGCCAAGAGAAAACTTGTTTCTTATCCATGTTTCCCCCACCTTCATGAGCAATTGGAAAATATCCTTTATAGAATGAAGTGGCTACTGCAACTCCAATGATTTCTCCATTACCAATTACTGAACCAGATCCTTTCTTAAGAAGATCAGGATCTTTTGTTTCTAAGTCTATTGCTATTTCGTCGACTTGTCTTAAGTCTGGAAACTCTGTTGGTTTAACCCATTCAGTTTGTGCTTCAAATTTAGGGATTCTCATTTCTTTAAGATCCCCCATGAGTTGGATTTCTCTTCGGGATTTAAATCTTTGTAATCTCTTTCAATAATCATTTCACAATAATGTATTGCCTTCAATATATCCTGCTTTCCATCTTTATACGGGTGCCTACATATATACTTTATTATGTTTCCTTCTGCAAATAACATTTTATTTTCATGCACAAATTCACTAGGCTGAATTTTCATTTTCTTGTAGTGGGCCCCACCGATCTGCTTAATGTACACTTTCGATGTCATATCCATTACTCTCCTTTCGTGCAGCCAATATATAAAGGTTCTGTTTTGTTCTTGTTACTCCTACATACCATATCCTATTTTCTTCATCGCTTTTATCAGGGGATCTTTCAATGGCTTCTCTAATATTTTTGGTATTATCTAAAATTAATAATACATTTTCAGCCTCTCCTCCTTTAGCAGAATGAATGGTGGATAGAATAACCCTAGCCGGTTGACTTAATTCTTCCCCCTGACTTAACATATTTCTAATATATAAGCTGTCATCAGGTTCGGTTTCAAATACATCAAACCATCGTTTCGTATGACTATATCCAAATTCTCTCAGGTCATACATACGTTCCTCTGTTTGGGTAAAGTCTTTACCCAGGTATTCAAATAGATCTCTGCATTCTGTGATCGATAGTTTTTCTCCTTTAGTCCATCGTGTATAATTTTGAATGGCATTATAAAGTCTTGTCTTATAACTTTTACGTCCTTTGTATTCGAAATAAATCCCCATATCTCTAAGTGAGGATTTAAGTTTTATTAATCTGTCATTATACCTAGCGAGCACTAACCATTTTCCTTTATGTAATGGAACATCTTCAACTGAAGTACCAAAATATATATCTCCTTCTTCGTCTCTTGCTTCCCATTCTTTTTTAATTCTTCTCTCATCTGGTATTCTATCTAAAATATTGTCAGCAATGTGTTGAATTGTTCTTGGTACTCTATAAGATTGTGGCAAAACAATTTCTTTTGCGGGTTCATCTTGAAATCTTTTAACGTCTGCACCAGCCCATGCATAAATGGCTTGATCATCATCACCCGCTAATATCATATGTTTTGTGTTCTTTTTTAACTCTTCGAACATCTTCCATTGAATAGGTGATAAATCTTGGGCCTCATCAATAAAAACTACGTCAAATTTTGGACACAATTCTGCCTTATTAAATTTATGTATCATGTCGGTAAAATCTTTCAACTGAAAGGCATCTTTATAGTTGTTTATTTCATCTTCTAAAATAGGAATTAAATTTTTGTCGAGCTCACTAGAATACATGTCACTATTATATTCTTCTTCACTAGTAATTCCCTTAATTCTTGCGGCATTAATTAAATTAAAATATTCACTATCTGAATCTACAAACCCTGTTCGTTCTTGACCATCGCTATAAACTGTAACTTCTATTCCTAATTTTTTTCCTATGTCTTCGTAGTGTTCATCTTGCATAACTTCACTTTTTTTCATACCTAATCTTTCAAAAGCTAAAGAGTGTAAAGTTTGAAAACGTTTTAAATGCTTGTAAGATAGGTCAGGATAACTGTCCAACATTCTATTTTTTGCTTCATTTGCAGCCTTTTTAGTGAAGGCAAAATACCCTATTTTCTCTAGAGGAGTTCCCAGTTTTAAAAATGTTTTTACATATTTTAATAGTCTAGTTGTTTTCCCTGTTCCCGGAGGCCCGAGTATTTTTCTCATCATATGATATCCTTTTGGTGCTCGAGTCGAGTGTGATAGATCGGCACGTTTTCAAATTCTTTAATAGAAATTTTAACTATATTTTTAGTTGGTGTGTTATATTTACCTTTAGTTTTACTAGGGAATCTTTTTGATTGCATAAATTCTATGTCACAATTTTCATAAGTTTTCATCATCATGTTTCCAGTTTTATCCTCACTGTATTTCCAATTCTTAGATTTTAATTTGTCATAAAATTTATCAAATTTAAAATAGGCATAGCCTTCTTCAATTAAAACAGTTCCTGATTTAAAGCTGGCATCATTCGTAGCTTTCGCTCCATTTATTTTAGCGTGAAGAACATCGTGTAATTTTTCTTTAGGAGTGGTTCCAATAGGAGGGGAAACTACTTTCTGTGTTCTCCATAATGCATCGAGAACCGTTTGATCTTCATCTCCTTTAATAATAGGGGGAGCAAATCCTGCTGCTTTCGATATAGCATTTCTTCTTTTACGTTGATCATTAACATGTTCTACACTTCTACAATGAACTGTAGCGGTGCTAATACCATCCGATTTAATTACATCAAATTCAAATTCTGGTTCTGGTTCTAGATCTATTTTCTTTAAATTAGTTAATTCAGGATACGTTCCCTTTGAGCCTGCTAAAACTCCAAATCTTTTTTTAACACATATTCCTTTTTTACAATGATCGCTAATCGGACTCTGGGTACAGGTATATCCTTTTAATGATCTTGCCCATGATCTTACTTTCGCATTTAATAATTTATCATCCCATGCGTTGGCATGTTGTTCGGCAAAATATTTTACGGGTGCATTCTTAACTTTCTGTTTCCAGGTATCTTCATATTTCATCTTCACAAAGACATGGTAATTATACATAAATCTATCTTTCCCATCAAAAGTTGGATCTTTCATGATAGTCGAAAGCTTGGCTAAACAAGGAGGACCATCTTTAAAATCATCATCGGCTCCTTCATAAATTTGTCTATCAATTCCTTCAGTAATATTATCTAAACTTTCTTTTTCAACTAAGTTAGCTTCTGCTACTTCAATAAACTGTTCAAAAGTAAATGGGGTTCCATCTATGTTTAATGCTTTACGTTCTGTTTTTTTATAATAAGGAAGATTAATAAATTGTCCCGGTCTTAATTCACCAGTCTCTGTGTCCTTGGTTAACTGTGTTTGCTTTGGAAAAATTTCGTTATCGGGTTTTAATTTAAAAAGGGGAAGAAGATTACTTAAAAAAGAGACTAAAAGAGTTGCGGATATAAAATCCTTCATAAAAATAAAGAGATGTAGTCCTCCGCTTTTAGATTCAATGGGGATTAAAGGTAGTTTAAATTCTTGAATTTTGTCTATAAAAAATTTCTTATCATAGTTTACATAATTTTTTGGGTCTATATCAATGAGTCCAAATTTAACTTCTGCATTTTCATTGGTAGGTTGGATCCCGACAGATTTAGCGCCTGTTAAATGATCAATATATATTTGATCGGTAAATTCTTCATAAGACCATCTATAATCTGGTTTCTTTTTACCGCTAACAGGATCAATTTTTACGTTGGTCCAATCAGCGACACCATACGCGCGTCTATATCCATTAAATAAATTTATATATTTCTTTTCCATAATTATCTTTCAGAGGGGCGAGTTAAGTCTCCCGCTCTCGCCCCTTTTTTAAACGATTTCTCGTCTAAACTAGAAATGCGAGTCAGACCCTTTTGGTTTGTCAGCGCCATGTTTAGCTTTAACATGTCCTTTAGAAATGTTTTCACTAAACGATTTAGCTTGCTGATACATCTGTGTATCTGCTACAGGACCAGCTTTACTTACTTCCCAACCAAACCAAGTGCCTTTGTCATTAGACATTTGAGTAGTTTTTAGTTTGTAAATGTGGCTGAAAGATGCCGGCGTAAATAAGCCAGTTTTACCTTTCATTTTAATCCCACTCATCATTGAGTTCCACTTTCTACTAATTTTTAATTGAGTAGATTTCATAGAAATCAACGCTGTTGAAGGACTATCACCTAAGATAATTACAAAATGAGATGCTGTCTTTTCGATATAATTACCGTTTGGTAATCTATCTTTATAGTTTGCATCCGGTTTTGTTTTTGACATGATGTCAGATGAGGAATCATAGATGGCAATTGGTGCCCCTAATCCTTCTCCTCTATCTTTCCATTCAATGTACTCGAGTTTATAGAAGCATGGAATGACATCAATGCCTTTCACGCCATCATATAACTCACCAGTCACGGAATTAAAAATCATTCCGGGCTTGGCACCTTTAACATATTTACCATCCCTCTCATTTACTTCGGGCGATAATTGTCCAAGGATTTTTAGAAACGGCAATGCCAAATCTTGTTGGCTTATATTGCCTAAACCCTTACTTGCATCCTGCTCAAATATATTAGCAGGAACAGAAGAATTTGTTTTTTGTGTTACCTCGTTCATGTTTATTGTTTCCTTATTATTTTTGTTCGGTTGCCTGCGAACAGGTTAAATAAGTCAGAGGGCATATCCTGTCCAGATTCGACACGCTCCCTGACTAATGCTTTAAGTGTCATTGGTTCAACCTTGAATTTCTGGACCGGTTGATACCCTTGACCTTGCGCAAGGCTAGCATATTGCGTAGCCTTATCGTCTTCGTTACGACCAAAAGCAACAGTGACTTCATTTTTAATCAAATCACCTAGGCCGTTATCTCGAAGCCATTTAAATGCTTCTTCCTGTCTTGTTTTAGGAATCGAAGCACCATATACGGGTTTCACTTCTACTGCAGATCCATCCGCTAATTTTAATGTGGAGATATTCATTTCCTGCATCATTGTAGGAATGACTTCTCCTGAAACCAAATCTCTTTTTCTTTTTAGTTCCTTCAGCTCTTCCTCTTTACTCACTACCTCGTCTTCTAACTTTTTTAGTTTTACTACTTGATCAGATAAATTTTTAGCTTCATTAACTGCACCTAAATCTTCCCTCTGATCTTCTTCGAAATTAATACCTTTTGGATATTCAATCATCGATTTCTCCTTTCTCGTTTAAGTTTATAGTAATAGGATAATATTGTCTTTCTTGTTTATCCCATTTCAATAAGTTGTATTTTCCGTTTGTAAGTTGTGACACAATAGAACATGCTACACCAATTATCGCTGGATCTCCAGTCAATAATAAATAATCCTTCTTGTTGTAATGTTTTAACGCGGCCCTTAATTTAAATATTAATGGACCAGGTGAGAATATTATTTGTGAAAATTCTGGAAGAAGAAATTTAAATCTTCCATATTTTGAAGCGCTCATTATATTTATTTTAGGAGTTCCTGCTTTTGTACCAGGTATTTCCTGAATAACATAAACAACGGGTTTATCCGCTACTGAGGCTGCTACTGTAAACATATTTCTATTCTTTCTGTCATTGACAAATATATAGTTTATCCTATATAAGAAGTCAATAGAAAGAATATGAAATATAAATTTAAGACGCCGCCGTATAAGCATCAGCTTAAGGCTTTAGAAATGTCATGGACAAAACCTTATTTTGCTTTGTTCATGGAAATGGGTACAGGTAAATCTAAAGTTTTATTAGATAATATTGCTATGCTTTATGATGCTGGTAAAATTAATGGAGCTTTAATTGTGGCACCTAAAGGAGTAGTAGGCACTTGGTATAAACAAGAAATTCCTGCTCATTTACCAAATCATATAGAAAATATGACCGTTCTGTGGCAAGCGAATATTACAAAAGGTCAATCTAGAAAATTAGGAAATTTATTTAAAACAGGAGAAGAACTTCATATTTTAATTATGAATGTAGAAGCCTTTTCAACTGTGAAGGGAGTTGAATTTGCAGCAAAGTTTTTATCTTGTCATAATTCTTTGATGGCTATTGATGAGAGTACTACTATTAAAAACCCAGATGCTAAGCGAACCAAAAATATTTGTAAATTAAGTACCCATACAAAGTATAGAAGAATATTAACAGGATCTCCTATTACGAAATCTCCTCTAGATTTATATAAACAATGTGAGTTTTTATATCCCGAGTTATTAGGCCATGGCTCTTATTATACTTTTAGAACCCGATATGCAGTTATGAAAACGGCTAATTTTGGGGGTAGATCAGTCCAAATTGTAGTGGGATATAGAAATCTAGGGGAATTATCTGAAAAATTAAAACCTTTTTCATACAGAGTTCTCAAAGATGATTGTTTAGATCTTCCGGCTAAAACTTACATGAAAAGAATTGTTAAACTTACACCAGAACAAGAAAAAATTTATGGTCAAATGAAACGGTTAGCTCTTGCTGAGATGGAAGGAAAAACTATGAGTACAGCTACGGTGTTAACTCAACTTATGAGACTACAACAAATTAATTGTGGTCATTTCACAGCGGATGATGGAACGATTAAAGATATAAAAAATAATAGAATTCCAATGCTACTTGACACATTAGAAGAGATACAAGGTAAAGTTGTCATATGGGGCCATTACCAGTACGACGTAGAAACAATCGTAGAACATCTTAAAAAAGAGTATGGGGATAACTCTGTCGTAACCTATTATGGTTTAACTCCAATGGATCAGCGTCAAGACAATATTCAAAAATTTCAAGATCCCAAAAGCACGGTAAGATTTTTAGTCGGTACTACTCAAACAGGAGGGTATGGTATAACTCTCACAGCAGCCTCTACTATGATTTATTATTCTAATGGTTATGATTTAGAAAAACGTCAACAATCAGAAGCTAGGATTGATCGGATTGGTCAACATTTTCCCATGACTTATATTGATCTCATGGTGGAAGCTACAATCGATGAAAGAATTGTAAAAGCTTTACGAAAAAAAGTAAATATTGCATCACAAATAATGGGAGAGGAATTAAAAGCATGGATTTAAAAATTGTTGATGATTTTTTACCTCCTAGAATTTTTAATAGATTATTGCAGGCCGTGGAAAGTCATGCAATCGCATGGGTGTGGAACAATGATACTCATTATGATCCGGTTACTAAAGAGGGAGATAGTCGATGGATGTTGAGTCAATTTTTATTTGCCAATGCAAGTGTTCCAGGAGGACCTGGATCTCATCCTCTCTATCCTGCTTTTCATGTTTTAGAAGATTATCAATTTGAGTTACGTCCTTTTACACAAGTAATAAAATTAAAACTAAATCTTTATCCTAATCAAGGTAAGAATGTATCTCATGCAAAACATGCAGATATTTATGATAAAGGAGAGCCCGATAAACGCATTATTACTTCTGTTTTTAATTTTCATACATGCAATGGAGCAACTGTAGTAGGACAAAAAAAGATTGAATCCAAAGCTAATAGACTTATATTATTCGATAATACTCTTCATCATGGAATAACCCAAAGTGATGTTCCTCGACGAATAGTTTTAAATATGAATGTGATAAAATGAAAGAATATATTTTACCTCTTAATAGCATGATGGGTGGATGGTATATACCCAATAAAATTTGTGATTATTTAATTCACATTTTTAATGTGAATGCAGATAAACATACTCCAGGAGTAGTTGGTCCTCATCCAGCTCGAGTGGATAAAGAGATCAAGACTTCAACGGAATTAGTTATTGATCCTTATTACCAACACAAGGCTTTTATTGATTATCGAAAACATTTAGACAAAATCATTCTGGAATATGAAAAGAAATATCCAGAACTCGAAGAGTTTTCTCAATATGGAATGATTGAAGCCTGCCATATTCAAAAATATAAAATAGGGGAAGGATTTAAGAGTTGGCATTTTGAAAGAACTCATAAAAAAGATAATCGTTGTTTAGTATTTATGACATATTTGAATAATGTCCCCGATGCCGGTACCCATTTCAAATATCAACATATTAAGACTCCCGCCGAAAAAGGACTTACCTTGATTTGGCCCTCTGATTTCACACATACGCATAAAGGTGAAATATCTAAAAAAGAAGAAAAGTACATTATTACGGGATGGTTGGGATTTGCTTAATCCTACAAAATCTAGGAGTGTAGTAAAAGTTCGCTCACAAATTTTTTCTGTTTTTACACCATTGGTTCGTATTTCGTGGAACCATTGCTTTTGAAAGCTTTTAAATATTCTCTTCGTTTTTGATTTTTAGAATAAGAGCAGTGCACCCAGCCCGAGTTCGGATCTGATTCTTTCCAGTACTCGAGAATGAGTTGATCGTAGTTTACGTTATAGTGAATCCAATCTGCAAGCTCTTTATTAGATACGCCAAAGATTTCGAAGTCGCAAGCCTCTCCACGGGCATGTTGACTCGTAATTTTTGAACCTATGGCAGTACACAATTCTGGAGAGCGATATCCGCTGGAAACGCTAACTACCTGTCCGAAATGGTCTCGAACGGGCTGTAGGACGTGCGTACAGAGCGATTTGAGGTTTTCCTGGTGCTCGGTACTAGGGGTATTATCAATGCCTTTTCTTTCAGCTGTCTGGCTGGCTGTAAGCTCTTTTAATGAAAAATTATTGCTTAGTTTCACCCTTCTTGTCCTTTTCTTTATCTATCATCTTATCTAAATCTTCTGTTGTATATTCTAACTTCTGTAATGCCCTTTTTAACGCAGAGTCTTTGGCTTTGCAAGCATCGGTCAGTTCATTGACCTGCTCCTTAAGGATTCGGACTTGCTCCTTATACTCATTGATAATTTCGTGATACTCAGATTTTGGCATATGTTATTGGTTAAATGGTCTACCAGTCTAGACCATATCGTTTAATCATATCAAGTTTTTGTTCTGTCGTCATCTGATTAAGTGGAATATTTCCACCAACTCCGATGCCTTGAGCGGCCACAGTTTGTTGATCTATATTGGGTAGATTATATGTACCAGGGATAGTCTGTGGTGTACCAGCATCTGGCATTAAAGGATTATCTATAATTGGAAACACTGGATCGTCTAAAGATAAACCTGAAAGTTCTGCTCTGATATCATTAATCGTAGAAGCTGCATCGATATAAGGATTGTTTTCTCCTAGTGCGGATGCGTTTTCTTGAAAAGCTCGTATAACATTTGATGAAGGAACATATGGTCTGAATACTCCTTGTTCAATAGCAGATTTTTCTGCTCCAGATATATCTACGTTTCTATTGTAGGCCTGGTCGGAAATTCCTAAAGTGATAGCTGCATCTAGATCAGCTTTCATTTTTTTCTTCACATTAAACAAAGCTCTGTTAGCATTGATGTATGCATCTACAATTTCTCTCGGCTCAATAGGTCCACCTTTTAAAGTTTCTCTAGTGAATAAAGATCCTGCTAGTCTAACTCCTTTTTTATAGTCAGCGACTTTAAATTTGATTCCTCGTTCAGGATTTAATTCAACGGCTCTAAAGCCGAAGAGTCCTGCAAACTCATCACCGAATTCATACTCTTGTCCGTATTCATCGTACTTACCTTTAACAACAAAGTTGACAGGCTTGAAAGCTCTATCGAGTCTTTCAAACTGTTGAATAGAACCTGGCATTTGAGTTTCCACTAAATGTTTAAAGATCGCGGTAGATATATTACCGGCACTATCTTCCGGGTTATAAATTTGATAACCGTCTCTTGATCGTCCACCTCTCATGAAAATATCGGCCACAGCTTCAGCCCAAATGGATTCAGCAATAAAAGGTTCACCAAATTCTTTCATGGAAATAAACATTCCTTTCATAAAATCATCCATGATTCCATCTTCAGGTTGACCATCGGCTACAGCATTAATAACAGTCTGTAGAGGTCTAATTAAAGTATCGTAAGCATTGGCATGACTGAAGTCGATATACTTAAAGTTTCCCTCTTCATCTTTCATAGGAAGGATAGTAGAATTTGTAGACCAGCCTGCTACATATCTTCTGATGGCTTCTCGTTCTTCATCCGTTACATCGTAAATCGTTTGGAACATTTTTTGTGTTGCGTAAGGTACTGCTGCAACCGTTGTCGTAAACCCAAATAATCTTGTGTAACCTATGCCTTGGAAAGGTCTAATGACTTGACCATTTGCTAATGTATAAGTTGAATTAATTTCTCTTAATGCTCTTTGAACAATGTTCGCTCCTGTTCTTGCAATCTCTGCCGGGAATGATACGAAGTTTCCAATAGGAAGTTTTCTTAATGCTTTAATAAAATCAGGTACGTAATCATAGTTAGGAATGTTATTCTTAACAATGTCCGCTGCTTCTTTTTCTAACCAGTCTTCGGTCACTTCAATCCACTGGCCCTTAGAATCTTTAATCCATGCATCTTTAGTTCCTCTTGCGACTCCTTGTTTTTCTAAAGCTCTTGCTAGTCTAGATTTTTCTATAGCCCAAGAATAAATTTTCCAGAAGTCATCCTCAGCCGTATATAAATCTTGACCAATGGATTTAACTTTCGAAAGTTGTTTCATTAAACCTTTCATTCCTTTTTGGTAGCTCATGGTTGCACCAAAGTTGATATCTTCTAAGAGTTTCGAAAGATCTCCGAGTCTTACGTTACTGTTCACCACTCCTAATCTAATAAGCTTATCGTATAAATCATTCTGTTGTCGTGTTCCCTTAAGCCCGGTCTGTAAAGCTTGGTAAGCTAGCTTCATTGGATTCTCAACCACTTCTTTACCCGCGATTGTTACGTTAACTTTAGAAAAATTAGCAGGAAGAATCCCATTGGCTGCTGCGAAAGCTCCTGCACTAATAAAGTTTCTCATGTGAGTGATGGGAGATAAAATAGTTTTAGCAATCTGTGATGTCGCTTTAGGATATAAAAGAAGTCCTGAGTAAATACTTCCTAAGGTTTCATTTCCCATTAAGGCAAAACCTTTAGAATTAATTCCCATATTTTCAATAGCCTCTGCTATTCCGGGACGTGCATAATATTGTACTGCTCTTTCTCCAAAAGGATTACTAGCTCCGGAGGCTATCCCTACCGTTCCTTTTTGATGTTCATCAATAACTTTAATGGCTCGAAAGTCCGTTCCAAAAAAGCTTTTGGCTTCAGCTTCACTTCGTGCAAAGATAGGCATAATATCTGTTCTACCTGTAGCTTCTACCTCAGCCTTTGCTCTAGCTAACATCTCTTCATTCTTATCAAAAAGATTTCTGAAGAATATATTTCTTTGAGCGATCATAGAAAGTTTAGACATCCCTGCTAAAATAGTTTGCATCGGGTTTTTTTGTTTGCCTAATAGTTTTTCAAAAGCCGGTCCAAATTCTCTATTAAGTTGGGCAATGTTAACATTGTATCGACCTCTTCTCCCTACTCCTTCTACCACCTCATCGTAAACACTTTGAGTGGCAAAGAATCTAGGATTCTGCATCATAAATTCGGGAACCTCAAAATAAGGATCGGAAGGTTTATCCATTCTGAATCCTTTAGGAAGCTCAGCCGTATCTAATATTCTTTCGACTGCTTGTTCTGCTTCAGGACCAGATAATGTTTTCCCTGCTTTTTTATTTGCTTCTATATTATTATAAGTCTTTTGAAAAATATCTTTAACTTCATCAATAGCTTCACTCGTCGGTCTGTATCTTAACCAAGGGATGATGCTTTTATTTTGCATGACGTCGTAGGTTGCTCCTAAATAAGATTTAAACTTACCTCCAAAGAGTCTTTTGAACTCATCCATTTCTTTTCCAGGATCCAGGTTTCTTCCGATAGCTGTGAACAGATCACCAAATCTTAGTCTGATTTGTGCCATTCCAACTTTAAGTGCCTGGATACTATCATCGTCAGCACCAAGATCGACAAGCTTCTTCGTTAGTTCTCTCCATCCTTTTTTGGAAACTTCTTTTCCAAATTCTTTTTCTTTAAAGTTTTCCAATGGCATCTCATCCCATTTGCTAGCCATGCCGGTTCTAGTTTCTGTCAATTTTTTAGCATCCGCAGGGTTTAATTGTTTTATAAATTCTTCTTCGTTTAAAGCACGAGCCTTGCTAGCCAGGTTAAATTTTTCCATGGCGAGTCTTCCTTCAGCATTTAAAACCGTTCTTACTTCATCTACTAATCTAGGATTACCTGATAATAATAAATCATTAATTTCTTTTAATAAAATATCTCTATTTTCAGCAGCTGTTTTTCCACCTGCATCTTTAGTTTTATTCCACATGGTTCTAATGGTAGGATAGAGACCATCAATAAATTTATCCATGTCTCGAGACACATTCTTAGCGAGCACAGTGTCGGCTCCTCTCATTCCTTTTGACTCTCTTACCAGGGCAAATCCCTCAGGAGTCCATGCACTTCTTGCTCTTAATTTTTCAGCAAATTTATCAATCCATCGATCCAATTTACTATTGGCTGTGTTTAATTTTTCTCCACGCCCGGCTAATCTTTTAACAGTAGAACCTATTCCACCAATGACTCCTGTGAATAGAGCTCCTTCTGTTCCGAACTTAACTCGGTTTAATAAATCTCTAACGGCATCTTCACCTTCGCCTCGATCAATTTTAGTCGGTCCGCCAATTAAATCTCCAAAGCTCCCAATCTTTTCTACGTCTCCAACAAAAACTCCTTCAGCTAGACCACCCCCTAATGCACCTGCAATAAATTGATTGGTCTTACCTCTTGCATTTAAACGTGTAGCTTCTGCAACTCCTTTTTGAAGAGAAGGGTTTAGAGGTTCAAAATATCTACCTGCATTTTTATTTTTCATGGCTTGTTTAGCGAGTTGACTCCCTAATTTAAAACCATAACCCCCTGGTACCCCGATGTTAACTAAGAGTTCTGTAATTTTTCCTGCTGCGGTTGCTTCAGCTTTCTCATCCCATGTTGTAAGATCATCAAACCATTGTTCAACAGCTGCGGCTTTACCTGAGTTGACACCCAGATCCATCAGCGTTGCGCCTAATGAAAATAATCCTTTGGGAATTTGTATAAGACCTGAACCTACGCCTGCAAGGATAGATTCAATTGTTCCAATCTTATTATTAGTACCGGTTGCTAAATATGAATAGTCAGTTGCCATCTACCCTCCTATACATCCAGGGGACTAACGCTACCATCCTCTTTAACTTCTATGATTCTCTCTCTAACCACATAGATTCCTGGCTTAACAACTTTGTCAGGTTCCGTAGCAGCCTTTTTCCAAGTGTTTTGTATGACTTCTGTTGCAACTGCTAAGGTATCTTTATTCTTACCTACTTTAATAGGAAGGACTACACTATTTACTCCTTGGTTACGAAGAAGCCCTTGTAGGCTCTCTCCCATAGGTGGTCCATCTTTACTTGCTGCAAGAATAGATTCTTTTAAATTAGGACCCGCTAATGTTTTCTTAGCGACTGCTATCTGCATTCTTTTAGCTTCAGAATCGAGTGGATTCATTTCTTTTTCTATCTCAGCTTTAGTCAACATTAATCTAACAGCTTCATTTAACTGTTCAGGTTTCTCTAATCGTTTGCTTGTAGCTTGAATGATAGGGTTAATTAATTCTGCGGTAATGTTTTTCTTATCAAGGGTTCCTCTGTCACTTACAATTTGGCTCGCATCAATCAGTGCTTTAGAAACAGCATCTTTTTTAGCTGCGTCATAACCCATCGTTTCTAAAAGATTAGTAACTCTCTCGTCTCTTCTTTTAGCTGCTAATTTTTTAGCTGCGTCTGGATCTTTATAAGACATTCCTTCGTCTCCACGACCTGGTTTTTTTCCAGCTCTAATAGTGTTCGGATCTAGATTTTGTTCAAGAGTTTTTTCTTGAAAAATTGATTCTCCTGGTACTAATGCATCTACATAAGCTTTACCCACGGCCGGAGCTGCTTCTGTTGTTAAATATTTTCCTCCTCTATAACCCTGAACAACAGCTTGTGGAGCTAGTGACAATGTCGTAATAGGATTTTGTCTGAGGAACGATCCAGTTCTGAAACCTGCGGCTTGTCCTCCTAATAATTGTTCTGGACCTGCTTTTCCTACTGCTATACCTTTTCCAGGTAAGCCTCCTTTTGGCATGAAAATATCTTTTGCTCTTTTCGCCCATCCTAAATTTTGAGCCCATGGTTGATAAGCTCGTGCAGCTCTAATTCCTCTCCAAGCTGCAGGTAAAAATCTTAGTGCCGCCATTCCTATAGGAGCAAGAGGGAGGAAGTGATGTTCTCTTCCGCCTGTTTTAGGATATCTTTGATCACCTACTAATCCTGTTCCAGTAGGGCCACCCTTTCTTTTTGGTTCTCTAATGCCATGCATGATCCCTTCTTTGATCGTGCCACCCATTCTGAACATTGGTCTATTGAGTGTTTTCATTAGTACCTCGGGTTATAAATTTGACCGTATAGTCCACCAATTCCTAAAGCTGTACTTAAAGCAGAAGCCCAAGGGCTTTGTGCTTGTGGAGCTTGATATTGCATCGGTGCCATACCACCTGCAAGTCCAGTAATTCCTGTACCATATTGTGATAGTCTTCCATAAGGTTCGTAAGCTGCTGTTTGGGCTGCTTGTTGATCCGCTTGTAATTGAGCTTGTGTAACTCCTTGTCTCATTGTACCAAGTTGTCCATACATTCCAACGTCTGCTCCTAAACCTGCTCTTTGGAAATTAGAAAGACCCATCTGTCCAGCACCTAAAGTTTGTTGATTTTGAAATGCTTGTTGTGCTGCTGATTGTGCTTGACCAAAACCTTGTTGTAACATTTGAGCTCTTAGTCCAGCTCGGTTAGCTAAAGTATCTGCATCATACTGACCAAGCATCGCACCTTCTCTTCCACCACCAAAGCCACCTGATGTTACGGCTGCATCTCTAATGTTTTGTTGACCAGCTTGTCTTGATAAATCGTATTGTCTTAATGTCTCATCGATAACCTCGGTTTGATACGGAGACATGAAAGGTTGATAGGCACTAGCACCCGTCAACCCGGCCATGTTTTGTAAATTAGCTTGAGCTGCGGTTAAATAAGGTTGATAAGATCCTACTCCTTGTTGAGCTAAATTAATAGCTGAAGTTTGTAGTGGATCTTCTCCCGCAACAAATCGTCGACCGGTAAATTCAGTTGTGTCTACTGGTACTGAATAAGCCTTTGTTGCCTGTGCCGCGAAATCCTTCGCTGTATCTTGTAAATAATCTGGTATTGCCATTATTCCATCCTCGTTTCTAGTTCTCTCATGTTTTCATACATTCCCTGAGCCCCGAGTCCTTGAGACTCTTCAGAAATCTGTCCACCTGCTTCCAGGTGCTTCATCATATTGTCCATGACTTCGGCGCCAGCATCAATGTCTCCGCCGCCAGCGTTTCTTACAGCGTCTGCTGTAAATACAAATTCGTTTTTACTTAATCGTGCAGGAACATCATCGGCTCGTTCTTTTCTTCCTATACCAACGAATCCTCCATCTTGTCTATAATCTTTTTCTTTTCCCCCTAAGTCCAGTAAAGGCATGATGCCACCAT
>VTLG01003398.1_pt1 | contig 25817 bp, 54 predicted proteins | sample 4694571 | NCBI WGS metagenome assembly VTLG01 (sample SAMN12604809, study PRJNA352737) | marine metagenome | biome: ENVO:00000447; feature: ENVO:00000209|ENVO:00000569|ENVO:01000036; material: ENVO:00002151; isolation source: viral sequences binned using virsorter ...
TTGTCCTTACTTTTTCAATCAGAGAGGATGTCTTATCGATTTAACTTTTTCATTCACGACAAGTAAATTATCGATTACCCTTTTTCAATCGTTCCGGAAATATCATCATATCTGATTTTTCATTCTTATAGCTTGTGTCATCTCCAACGGTTTTTCAATCAAAGAGTCTGTGTCATCCTAGTATTGTTTTTAATGTGGCGGATGCCATCCTGGGCGGAGTACCTCAGTGACATCCATTATCGCCCTTGTATGCCCGTAACATCATCCCCCATGACACCACAACAGCTATGGTAAACACCCCTGCTGTGTAAGACAATGGGTGGGAGAGCGAACCACATTTCTTTTAATCCTTACTGTGCCAGCTTGCGTAAATATTTTGCGGAGGACTTTCAAAATATCTTAACAATGCTGGGCACAACCAACCTTCAATATCTAACATCGGTGAGTAATACCAATTCCCTTCATACTCCTCCCGACGCCAATCAAACTGTGTCATGCTACCAACAAATGGCTTTGCTGAGAATGTAAGTCGGAAGCCATCATTCCCATTAGGAATAGTTTGGGATAACATCTCTAGGACTGTATCTGCTCCAGCTACAAATGGCTCCTCTACTAATCCTGTCTTCTCGTCATCAAAGACCCACTGTCCTTCTTTCTTATACGGATATATAATAATCAATTCATTCATAATCATTCCTCCTTAATTTTCATTTCCTTATATTATTTTATCAACAATCATTTTTTCAATTGTCTACCCTGTATTATTTCTATCTCGTTTTTCAATCGCGTCAAATATATTATCGTTTAGAATTTTTCAATCGCATCAACTATATTATCTCGGTTAATTTTTCAATCGGTTAGGATATATTATCTTTGACGCTTCTTCAATCTTTGCCCGTGTTTAATGTGATATGTTTTTTTAATCTCCCTAGGCGTCGTCATATATTCATCAATCCAGGAGGTCGTCTGGCTTCTGCCTTCGGGAGATATTTTACTTACGTCTCAACTCTGCTGCGTTCGCCTCAATCTCGGTCATATCAACCATGTCCCAAGGCGAAATGTATCCACTCATATCATGCCCAAGATGAGCTTGAGGATATGGCAAAGGCACTTCCAATCCCAAAGCCTCTCGTGTTACTTCCCAAAGGTGACACATAAACAAAGAACAAGTGGCTCTTGTTGCCATGTTATCTAAATGTCCTAACCAAATTGTTCCTTCACCTTCTTTTCCTTCTAGCTTCTTCCTCTGAACAGCACTAGGTGTTGGGATAACTTCCCTTCCTCTGCGTGCCATCTCATCGTGTAGCTTTGCTTTCTCTTGTATATAGAACTGATAATATTTATTCTTCTGTCGTTTGAATAAATCTATCTGCCAATAAATCATAGAACGAACATCATAATTAGCATCACGTGTCGCACCCTTGGTTGGTTTCTGTGCTCTAAAAGTGCCATCACCATTAGGTACTACACCCAAGCCACAATACATTAAAAGAGCACCACGAGAATGAGCATACCGCAACTTGCCAGTATCTTCATTCAACGTTTTTTCTTCTGGCTCCCATAACTGTATATTGCCTAGAACCTTTCCCATCGTTTCTGCACTAATTCCTTTCATACGGCAAAGCCAATGCCATGCAGGATGCTTACGGGATTCCTGCTTCAAAAGACTATCTGCTTTGCTCTCCAATTCTTCTATTACATCAAGAAAAGCAAATCGATGGTCAGACACTGCTTTACCTGCATTCTTCTGGCCATCGATTGAATTTCCAATACGGATACGGAATTTTTCCAATTCCTTTGCAGTTTTAGCTAACCAAGGCAACTCATCAATTTCTGCACTGGACAAGTCGCTCATTACATTATCAATCCTAATCACTTCGCTACTCATAATCAAACACCTCTTTTAATTCATATTATTCTTCTAAATATTTTGTACCAACAACTTCATGCTTTTTAACGTTTTCTGATCTAAACTTCAAATTCTCCCAATTCGTTAATATCCTTTCCTTGGCATCACTTTCACTAAAAGCCTTAACATCAAACTCATTTATAATATGCCGTTCAAGAATAACACGAAACGTCATATTTGGTTCAGCTTCTTTTGGTTCTGGAGCAGGTTGCTCAGGCTCTGCCTTTTCCTCTTGTATGCTTTCCACCTTACCAAAGCCATCTGCGTTACCACGGAATGTTTCCTTCTTTCTTGGCCTTGCCATTTTCGTCTCCTTATGAACTTGGATTAGCTAAAACTGGAAGCCCTGCCTTTTTAGCACGACTTACCATATCTTTGGTTCCCTTGCTTCTTTCAATGTTATCATGAAAATAAACAACCGTATCTGGTTTTCCTTCATCAAGCATTTGTTGGTTTCTAATCACCCCAGCAGACTTACCATATTTATCCCACTGCGCAGGAAAACCTATGATAGCAAAACCAAACAAATTTGCTGCACCAGCAGCCATTAAATCAGCACCACGAGCATGACCATGAATAATGATATCGCTTAAAGGATCTAGTGTTGCGATATAATCGCTAATCTTTTGTTCATGCTGGTAATCTCTATCACCACAAATCAGAACTCTAGTCAAAATAATCCGTTTTGGTAGTATCCTCAAAAGTCATTACATATTCAATAGAAACATTTTTCTTTCTACTTCCAAGTTTTTCAACTGCAAGAGTAGCTTCCTCTTGTGTAAAAAACTCAGCAGTTTCTTCTTGTCCTTTATGAATTGCAACCAACGGAACTTTCTTGCCTCTATGCATCTGATAAACTCTATACATCTTCTCCTCCTTGTTTGCGCCTGTTCACACCGTATTCTTATTATACTAAATAAAAAATAGAACTTAAACGAAAGAATATAAAATAAAGATTATTATAAATCAAAATAAGAATTGATCAGATAAAACAATCCGACTAGGATAGTCTTCATCTTTTTCAATATGATATGTATCGAACTGAATATTTCCTCCAGTTTGAAAACGTTCTGCAAGAACCATTCCAAATGTTGTTCGCAGAATAATCAATTTGTCAACGCTACTTTGATTGATAATTTTATATGGTGAATTACAATCTAAAGAGAAATGCGACTTAGCATCAAAAGTTTCATATTGCATTTGATTAAACCAATTAGGTTTATCAATCAATCCATGTCCTGAAAGAACTGTTAATTCTATATCACATTCCTTGTGATATGCCAATGGCGTTTCCTTCCCTGGTTCAATAACAAATTGTTGAATTAAATAATTATCATTTATCTCTACAGTTACTAATTCACCCCAAGGCATTTCGTTGTAAATCATGGCCACACTTGTTCCTTTTCTATATGTTTATTGCAAGACAAATCACAGCCACACATTTTTTTAACTACACAATTGTCACAATAATCTAAATTATCTTTACATGGCCCTTGATATAATTGCCATTCTAATTTGAAATTCCTTTCACATTGCGGGCATATACTTTCTGTATCGTCATTCTTCATGTGCTATACCAAAGCAAAGATATTTGCCAGGATTAAGCTGTATCACCCCTGCTGGTTTTTCTATGTCCCAAACTTCAGACATACGTGCAATAGGAAATCTATCAAACTTGTTAATTATAGATATTCTTTTTTTAGTTTCTGATTTATCAATCGGCGGATCCTTTTTGCCATTCATATCTAAATCATGTATTGTTAAACTGTTTTGAACAGCTTGCACAATAGTAGCTTCTCTTACACCCTTGGGTCTACTGAATTCAGTATATGTTTTCTTAAAACCGATCTCTTGAGATCCTTTAATTTTAGCAAATGCTTTTTTAGCATTGGATGCATCTATAGTAATTTCAAACGGTGATTCTGGCATTAGTGCTCCACAGATCCCTCCTTATCTTTTTTGATTGCTTTCTTATGTATTTTATCGGCACACGTCCAACAAACAAATACAACCCTGCCATTAATATTTTGCCACGAAAAAAATGTTGCGTGATATTCATCTTTAACAGCAAGACCACAAGGACAAACAATTGGGTCGTCACTTTTAATTGTGACGTTTTCTTTTGCTTTCCTTTTTGGCATTATCGTCCAAAACCATATGGCCCCATCCTAATACGAAAATCCTTTTCATTTTCTGGCAAATCATATTTAGGATTATAATGCCATCCACACATTCTACAAAAGACATCCATACCATATACATCCCGCTCAATGGCAAGCGCACCTTTGCAACGTGGACATTTAGACTTATCTTCACTCTTCGTCGTCATAATCATCCTCAATGTCTTCTATTTCATCATCTATTGGAATAACTTTTGATATTCTATAATCAATACAAGATATGTTTTCCATACACGATTGCATTATTTCATTAAGAACTGTAACTTGATTTACCAAATGAACAAGCATCCAGTCTTGAAAATTTGGATCACCAGGCTTAATATCTAAATCATATAAAGGCTTTTGCGAAACAATCTTCTCAATTTCCATTCTCACTCTCCTTGAACATTCTATGATAATTCAGCCTGTGTAGCATCTTCCCATAGAATACTTAAAATTGTTGCTTCAGGATAATGCTTAGTGGCTTCAAGATAAGTATCAAATACTGGCATATACTTAGTATTCAAACCTTTTGTTATGCAAACTGCATTAGTGTTATTATGAACTTCTTCTAATTGGGCTACAACATAAATATATTTACCTTCCATTATATCCCCCTATTGAAATCTTTACGATGTCTTAGTTTATTTGTGAAAGGACTGGAAACCTTTAATGGGTTACGCTTCTTTCTAGGTTTTTGATTCTCGACGCCAGACCTATGTTTAACCTTTTTCTCTTTTGGAGTCATTTTGCGAATCATTTTCATTTTCATGATTATACTACTTTAACATTATTAAGATATGTAGTCACCTCCTCTAGAAGACGTTTTTTATTTTTACTTGAAAAACCAAATTGTCTCAAGGTCTTAGCAGGACTTCGTCCATTGCCTTTCCCTGCATAGTATATATTATAATTCACTTCATCGTATAGACGACTTTTACATAATTCTAATATTAAATATGCATCACGAGCAATTGGCTCTGTACTAAAAGTATATGTTCTTGTTTTGTTAGGCATTGTCTTTCCTTCTTATTGCCTGTACTTGTTTAAGAACTTCATCCCCAAAATTTTCTTTAAGAGCAGCATCCCAATCTTCAAGAGCCTCTTCATGAGTTATACCCAAAGACTCCCATTGCTTATCTAAATCTTTTTCAACATAACCTAATTCATTGCAAAGAGAGCAACCAGCACCATAACATTTAGAACATAAGCGCAAGTGCTCAGGAAGATGAAAGATATCTATACCATGCTCATCTAGCATTGGTTCGCCATGTTCAAGGCACATATCAAATCTCCAATGATATCCGATTCTTAGCTAGATATGCTCCTGCTTTCTCTAAAAGTATTTTAATACTTTCCAAGTCTTCTCCAGTAATACCCTTTCCTAAAATTTCTTCTAAGTCAAGTGCTCTCATAACAGCAGCACGATCTGCATTCTCTACAAATGCCAAAAGTCTATTATGTAAGTCCCTTATCATTGCTTGTTCGTATGTCATAGTCTTCCTCCTTAATACCATGTCTTATAATATCTAATCCAAATAAAACACGAGCCAATTTTCGCCCTTCATTGGTTCGTTCAACTATTTGTGAATCTTCTAAAGTAATAAAAGAAACATCATGAACCTCTTCTACCAAGAGACGCAGTTCATCAATTTTATCTATTATGTCTTTGTAAGTCATGCACACTAAGTTTTTATTTATTCTTCGCCTTCAAATACAACGACTTTACTTTTGATTCCACCACGCTTCATAAAGATATCAAACTTTTTAGCATATACTTCATCTTCAAAAACTAATATGCCCATACCAGGGTTAGCTTCTGAACGATACCATTTAGAATGATACTTGGTAGGAACATTTGATGCAAACCAATCTATTTCATCCTCCGACCAAGTATCAATAGCAATAGCCGATAAAATCATATTTACATTTTCGTCTTCTTCATAAATCATTATCGCACATCCTTTCTCATCATTTTGTCTACTAAATCATTCATAATACTAGCAGTATATCCTGGAGCCTTACCATCGGTAACACGAGTAACAACTTGACGTTTCCTTTGAATAAGATCCCATATGTCTTCATCAATGGTATCCTTACCAAGTAAGTACCATACATTAACAAATCCCGTTTGCCCAATACGATGTAGCCTATCTTCAGCTTGGTCATGTTGAGCAGGAGTCCAACCTAACTCTAAGAAAGCAACATTTGTAGCAGCAGTCAAAGTTATACCAACACCGCCAGACCCCAAAGAGCAAATCATAAGTTTACTATCAGAATCATTTTGAAATTTGTCAATAGCATCTTGACGTTGTTTTGCACTATCTTTACTCATGACATGTAAGCAACCAGGGAATGCATCTACTAATTCTTGCTGAGCTTCAATATGGTCAGCAAAGACAACTAACTTTTCTCCGCTTTCCAAAAAGTCTTCAATCCATTTCTTTGCGGACTCCATTTTACCACGCATGGCAAATGTCTTTAGCAAATTAATCTTAACTAAAGTTTCCGCTCGAGCTGCAGAATTAGCCCTATCGTCACCCATGTTCTCACGCAACCACTGAATAACATCCCTTTGTATTCTTTTATAAGTTGCACGAGCCGTAGGAGATAAATCAACAGGAAGTATAGATACCATCTTTTCTGGAAGGTCTGGCAATACTTCGTCTTTAGTTCGCCGAACATAACAAAACGAACGTAGCTTTTCATTTAGTTCGGTTAAGTTTTTAGCACCAGTAAGGTCCAAACCAAAGCGAGTTTCTGCTGCACCACAATAGCGACGAGCAAATTGCATGAACCCACCAAATTGCTTTAGAGCGTCAATAGCACGCAGTTGGGTAATAATCTCAACTGGCTTATTAAGAACAGGAGTACCAGTAAGCAAGAATCGATATTCAATATCCTTACATAATTCAATAGCAGAACGAGTTCTTTGTGCGTCCCTGCTTTTTATCTTATGCGACTCATCTAAAATGATTCCTTTGAAGTGAACATCTCTTAATGCACTTTCATGCTTTTTCAAAATATCATAATTAATAATTGTGATATCATTACCACGATATTTTCCAACAACTCGCCCACCCTTGATCAAACGAATCTTCTTTTTAGGAAGCCATTTTTTAATTTCATTTTCCCAATTTAACTTAAGAGTGGAAGGACAAACAATTAAAAATGGATAAGCATTAGCTGAATGCATAGCCATTAAAGCCTGTATTGTTTTACCAAGACCTTGCTCATCGCCAATAATACATTGCTTCGTAGCCATTGCAAACTTAGCACCATCTAACTGAAAGGGGAAAGGATCGCCATTAATAGAATCTAAATCCAAATTAACTGAAGACAAATCAACACCCTCTACTGGCATATTATCAATAATATCATTTTGTTCTGATAATATAGAACGAGTTGCATTGCGAACATCAACATTGCCTTCAAATTTATATGTACGTGCTAATTCAACAAAACGGGATATAGCAGACTTAGTTTTTGAAAAAGTCCAAATCTTATCGCTTGGATTCCATTGTGCACTAGGAATTGTTTTAACCATGGCAACTATTTCTGGCTCATATGGAAATCGTAAAACGAAATTATTTTTATCAACTTCAATTGTTCTAATAGATTTATGAATCTGTCTATAAGAACCATCATTAGCTGGTTCTACTAAATCGCTATAGTCTATGCCAAGATTATCTAATTCATCTTGATACTTACGGAGCACAAAATAAATAGCACGAGCCTGTTTGAATGTCCAATCTTTTACATCAAGACTTGCCATTTTATTACCAAACTCTGAATCAAATTTATTCAGCTGAGGCACTAAAGTTTTAACTGCGGATGCTAACTGTTCTGACATATTCTCACCTTCCTTATCTAAACTTGTCACATTTTCAATGTACTATTATTATATTATATTTTTACCTCAAAGTAAACCTACAAATATAAAATAAAGAGTATTATGTTTTCGTATCGCTCAATTCAGACAATGTATTGCCAATGTCTTCCAGTGCCGCATTAATATAAACCAAAGTCTTACATACTTCAAAAAGCATAAGGTTTTGAGCCATTTCCCCTTGTCGAGCACCTTCTACATGTTGTCCTTTCCCTAAACTATCCATTTGTAAATGTATCAAACCATTCACTTGTTCTAAAAATTCCGGACTTAAACTAGCACTCATAGCTATCCTCCTTAAAATACTAATGCCACCGTATGGTGGCATAAGTGTAATCTATATTTGTTTTCATTCAGTTAATCCATCCCAATTGGATGATAGAAGCATCCACTTCATATTCAACCATTTCTAATGGAGAAATATCAGAATCGCATTCATGGTTGATCGATAACTTTATCATACAATCATCACATATTTCAACAGGGTTGCCCTGTCTATCAGTCATGGCCTCATCTTCAAAATTATATTTGTCAATAACTTCAATTTCGCCATCTTCGTCCAATCCTAATATGCCATTGCAGAAAAAGCAACCTACTGTATTTTCCATGATAACCACCCTGAACCTAACTAATATTTTCCTTATATCTCATATAAACTTCATAAACATCGGTGCGCCAATATATTCTTCCTCTAATCATGTGATACAAATAACTAATCGAGATATTGCATTCTTTTGCAATAGCTTTCTTTATCTTAACTGAAACTCCATCCTTAGATTTTCCCCATGTCCAATCATATGTAAAGCCACGACCTTCTTCGCTGGCTTTTCTTAACTTCTTACCAGCCCCCTCACCACGACATTTGATACTACAGTAATTGGAAGTTACACCATTTGAATCGCTATCGAATCTTTGGTAACGTTGCCTTCCTCTGTAATCACTAGCTTTCAAGAAATATAGTGTATCACAAGTATCACAGATCAAATAAACTCTATGTGCATTAGTTCGACATTCTGGACTACAATATGTAGTAGATTGTTTTGCTTTAAATGCGTCTCGTTCAATAAAAGCTTGACCACAATATTTGCAATCTTTTGTCTTCAATACTCGACGAGTTATTATTCCTTCAGTAATTAAAATTTGACGAATACGCTCTCGTGTTAAACCAAATCTATCACCAAGTGCTTGTAATGTTATTGAAGGCTCTGCTAATTTAGCTTCCACAATTGCAGCACGCCTTGCCATATGTTCAGGAGACAAATAATTAGTTTTAACCCAACGCTCTCCGTTATTTCTTTTTAAATGTTCCTGAAGTCCTTTAACACGTTTTTCTGAATTTACCATATTGCTTTCACTCTTCCTTCAAATTCATTTCAAATTTACTATTAAATTTCCCTTGTGAACAAAAATAGCATGAATGTCGACGTATATATCTCTTATTAGTTCCAACTTCATATTTACAGTTTGGACACACATAAACATGTTTAAACATTTTAGTAGGCAATTTGCTACAATGGCGTGAAGCACCAACATGCTTAGCCATATCTAAAAAATTCTTTCCATGGCCAACTTTTCGGAAATTTATCCATTCCCAAAAATGTACCATTTCATGTTTCAAAGTATCTTTGACTTCTTTATCACCAAATGCTTCCCAATGCTTCATTGAAATTTTAATAGACGTAGTTTTATTTTTATGGTTATAGGAAAAGTATCCACCACTTTTACTCATACGATTTGAAACAGTAAGTATGTCTGGAAGATATAATGGCTTTCCTTTATTAAATTCTTTTTTGAATTCATTAAACCATTTTAATAATTTATGTTCGCAACTTTCAACAAACACTTTAGTAAGAAATTTACGTGCACCTCTTTTAGAAAGTTTTTTATTATACTGGAGCATATTGTTCACGTATGGCTTCAACCATTGTGTATATCTCTTCTACAGAAGCTCTATTAGGCAATTCAATTGTTAATTGATAGTTGCCACCAAATGTTCCAAACGAACCGCCACGATGCCTTTCTAATCTATCAGGAGATGCTATGCTCAATGTTTCACGCAAATCTTTTAAATCATTTGAAAATGCTTCATATTCAGCCCTTTCTCTTTCCATCTTTTCTTTTTGAATTTCAGCAAATTCTTTTAATTCACGATATCGAACATACAGTTGTGCTACATTTAATGAATTATCTTTTCCTATTTTAGTCCAACGTTTGATGTCTTTATAATTAGAACGACTATAGACAGACATGGTAATACCACTATAACCAAACCATCCGCCGTGATTTAGACCAACATGACCATAGTTTCTATAATCTTTTCTTTCAAGAAATCTAAAAGTAACACCACAAATAGTTAATTGGTTTGCAGATGGCGATGGCAATTCGCCATCATCAATCAAAGGCATATCACTGCCAACAACCGCTTTTACAACTTCATTTAATTTAACACGCACTGATTTATCCGATGGAAATATTTTATCAATTTTTCTTCTAATAGTTTCAAATTTAAACATTTTAGTAGCTAACATAATCACCTCACATAAATAATTTCATTATAATTATTATATTGTTTTTTAATATTATTGTAAACCTATGAATATAAAATAAAGATTATTACATTTCATTATGATGCTTTACAGCATCAGCAAAGCTTGGATATTTATTAATGCTTCCCGAACCAAAATATAAACCTAAGATCCGACCCATACAGGCTCGACTACAAAACGAATGTTTATTTCCTCTATTTCTATATGCTTGTGCAACTCTACGTTTAAATGTAATTTTACAAGCCATGCATGTCAATTCAATATCCCCACGACCTCTACTTTTATTATGGCAAGCAAGACACTTTCCAGTTTTTGTTTGCGTTCTTAAACTCTTATTACATTCAATACAATTATAAACAGGGCGAATGTAACAAATACCTTCAGCTTTTAATATTTGATGTACTCTTTGTTTTGAAACTCCTGCTAATTTTCCTAACTCAACATATGTCATCTTAGGAAATTTTATTCTTGCCTCTAAGATAATATTTTTAGTATTAATCACCGTGCGAAATTCCACTCCTTTTCATCACAATTAGCTGTATGTGCATGCTCTCTCATTTGATTGCTAATATCATAAAGCAAATTTTCTATCTCTTCTAAATCATTAATGAAAATTTCATCATCAATGGAAGAGCGCATTTGAAAAAGTTTTTTAGCACCTTGGTCTCTTAGCAAATGTGCTAAAGTCAGTATAGATTCATTTGGCTGTTTATCCCATTTCATAACATCTTCTCATAATCTATTCGATGCATATTATTCTTTTTGGAATCTGCCAAATTCAAAAAATCTTTTACTGTAATTTTTTTATCTATCCATCCCGTTCCGTCACAATCTATGCAAAAATCTTTAAGAAAATTTAGCCCTTCACTACTAGCGCATGTTTCACATTTATAAGATACGGTGCAATAATAAGGGTTATCCTGTTGTTGATTGTCCATTTTCATCCTCTTTATTTGGTTTGGGTAATCGCCTAAGTCTAGCACCACTGCCCTTTGCAACCCTTTCCCACCAATTGTCTACAGCTTCACTTACGCTATGTCCATCACCTGTATACCATACATTGTCTCTACCAGGTGCATTAATAAAGAATTGTTTATGTTGTCTAGGTATTTGCCTTTCCCCAGATCCCCTAAGTGTAAAAGAGTGTGTCATAAAGAACATTTCATTTAAAGCGAAAACATCATCTTCTGTGAATTTATAATTGTCATCATTTAACGGCATCTTTTTTATCCATTAAATTAAACGGAGTCCATCGCTTACACACAACACATTCACCCAAGCCAAATTTGTTTTCATGTCCTGGTATTTTACAAATATTAGACTCTGGGGTATCATTTTTGCCACACACTTCACAGACCCACATATTCATACCTCAGTATTTATTTTTTTCTTTAGTATTAAATATAAAACTATTGCCTTGTCGTGCATATACTTTTTGGCATTCTCTGCATCTTCTAATGCTTGTGCCATCATATTTATTAACTTTATTTACCATTCTAGTAAATCCACAGTCAGGACATGAAACTCGTTTTTTGTCACTCATATTAAAATAAATAAGGGAGAGCATTAAAACTCTCCCTTAAAATTATCCCTTTATATTGATTTGCAATTCCCTTGCTTTAGTATTATTATTAGGGAATTTAACTTCTAGCACTCCATTTTTATAAGTTGTTTCAGAGCGGTCAACGTCTACTGTAGTAGGAAGTCGAACTGCTCTATGAAAAGAACCTAAACGACATTCTTGCATTAAATAGTTACGAGAGCTTGTTGGCACTTCATCGCCTTCATCTGTAGGTGTTTCTCCAAACTTACCACTAATACTTAAAACACCATCTTCAACCGTAACTAACATATTTTTAGGATCTATTCCAGGAACAGATGCTTGGACCACTAAGTTATCGCCATCTTCAAACATATCCAATGGAACGATATCACGCATTCCAACATCTGAAGCTTCTAATCCACCCCAAGCATCATCCATAAATTTGCGAAAGTTATTTCCAAAACTTAACATCGGCTGTCTCCGCCACCTGTGATTATCTGGTATAAGCATAAATACGCTCCTTATTAATCATATTATTTTTATATTGTACCTATATTATAATAAAAAGTAAAGCATCGTCTTTACTTACTAGGGGAAAGTAATTCTTCAATCAAGTCTTTTTGGCTTTTTTCTTCACGAACCTCCTCTTTTATTTCTTCTTTAGGATTCAAGCCAACATCTTCACGATTGATATTATACTTTTCAATTATTCTATCTTGTATAGCAGATGCTTCTTTTGCAATTGGTTGAAAGCCAAAAACTTTCATTTCATCAATAACTTTATTAATTTTATCTAAATCATTTTCCAATATACCATTTGCAATTTCATTAAGCAACATTTTATATGCAGCCGTTTTGCTAATCTCTGCAACAATTAAATTGCCTAACATTATATCATCAACTTCAGGCTCTGGTGTTTGATAAAGAATAGTTAAATATAAATCTAACAATGCAATATTTTGCTGAGTAATGGGATAATATGCATCTGGAGCAGAATCTTCGATATATGCTCCCCACATCAAAACGTCCAGCATCCTACCAGACAATGTGTTAAAATTGTATAAAAACAATTTAACTTGCTCAGTTTCGTCTAATGCTGGTGTTGGAATTGATTCTGGTGTAACTGTAGCTTTTGCTTGTTCAACATTGTTAATAATAGCCTGAGAGCCATTACTAATAGTTTTAAGACGTATCAGTTCATCATCTGAACTAACAGGCCATGTAGTTTGATCATCTGAGTTAACAGGCCATGTAGTCCGATATGGCACACTCTCTATGCTCCCGCATGCAATAAAGCCTACTAACAAAAGGGCAAATAGAAAAACATTAAACATCATTCTCCGCTTGTAACAACTCCTCTAACTCGCTAATTAAAACTGAATCTTCATCTTCTTGAATAGACACTTGTTTACGATTTATTTTATGGTTCCATGCTTCTTGAAGCTGTTTTCCTAAATCATCATATAATTCAGACTGTGCCTCTTGCCAACTTTCAGATAAAGCATCTATTGTTCCTTCAGCGGATAATTCAATAGACTTCCATGAACCATTCTTTAATTGTTGAGAGTATCTAACTGTTGCTGAAACTTTTTCTATTATCATCTTTGATCTCCTTTTCTTTCTTTTCTATAACTATGTCTCTTTGTACAAGAAATGCCCACTTTCCAGTAGGCGTTACAACATGCTCTACTTTAATTATCATACTAATCTTTCTTCCTCGCTAACTTTACTTTATTTGGGCCACCCGAAAGTGTAGCATTTTGAATAACTTCTGCTACATCAGCACCATATTTTCGTCCCCAACCTTTGAATATTCTAGCATCCCACTTATCTTCGACAACTATTTTCTCTTCATGCTGAGGAGTGTAAGCCGTTTCAATTACTTCAGGATCTAACATTTCACACAAAGATCGAAGCTTGCCATTATCATATGAAGGAGAGGGTACATTTATTTTACATTCAATCATAGGATGAAATATTTCAGCAGCATCACGTTCTTCTAGTCGCTTTAATAGTTCATACTCTATACGTTGTCGATAGTCTTTTAGTTTAGCTTCTTCACTTTCAACACTAGCCCACAAGTCTAAAAGATCTCTATCCTCTAAACTATTAGGGGCTTCACCAGTTATTACAGTTTTCATATTTCACCTCACAAATAAATTTCATGATATAATTATAATGAATTAAAATAAAAAAGTAAACCTATGAATATAAAATAAAGATTATTACAAATTGTAATGTTATTCATTTTCTAAGATCCTCATTCCTAATGCACCAATCAAAGTTATGCATCCTGTTGCTATTTCAGCCATATCAAGATGAATAGAATATACTGCCAATGCTCCTAGTATAAACATGCTAAAGAATATTTGAGGACGAAATCTCATTTTATTTTATCCATCAAAGTTTTATCTAACTTTTCTCTACTATCTAATAAATTAAACTTATTTGCATCTAACCAATGAGAGCTTGGTATATCACCAACTGAATAATAATACATTTTTAAATTAGTAATACCAGTCATATATCCTTTGTCATAATCACTAGCACCAGAATAATTTATAGGATGAAACATTCTAGAAGAACCATGATTCATTCTAAAAATAAATCTAAGTAACAAATTTAAAATTAGGATGAAAATTAACCATGTAAAAATTAGTTTAAACATTTTAAAGACTTACCTTACAATTCTTTTTCTACAAACACTACAAAACTTATTCTTCATCTTTTTATTTATTTTAATCCATTGGTCTGGTGTTCCCTCAGAAAGTTGAAATGCTCTATACAATTTATATTTATGAAAACATCTAACGCACCAAGTTCCTTCTCTGTCACTAATAATATAACCTAAAGTGCTAAATGCTCTATGCTTAATTAAAATTCTTTGTTTATTTATTGACCAATTGTTGCAACCGAAGTGGCAACCAAGTATTTTTAAGTACAACACCGCCCATAGCAGTAGGGAATCCTTGAACTGGGGCAAAGCCATATGTCCACTTTCCTCCTTGAGTCATTGGCAATCCATATTCTTCTGCTATTTGATTATACTCTGTATCAGTCATAATATGCACTTGTAAATTTTTCGGAGGCCATTCTTTTGCAGCTTTAACAAAATCTGATGCCCTTATCCATCCATATCCTGAATCAATTGCTTTTCCAGGATATGGTATCCATTCAGTATAAAATGTAGTAATTGGAATTGGTGTAGGAGTAGGAGACTCAGGTTTCCATTTCAAACACTCCCTCTCATTATTAGTTGCGCTTGCTGTTAATGCAATGCCACAACAAATAACAATCGTTATCAAAAATATGAAATAAAGCCTTATCATTCAAACACTAATGTTTTATTCTCTCTTGTTCCATCACTCATAATTGCAAGACCCTCAGCAGGATCGTCTTGGTTATTGCAAAAAAGTTCTATTCCGTTCCCGTCTGGATCTGTTAAATAAATACTACTTGTCATGCCATGGTCTGTAGTTCTGTCTATGATGCCTACATCTTTTAAAATAGAATGATACTCTGTTAACATATCAAAATCTTCTACTTGCAATGCCATATGATTTAAACCCAATGCTCCTTTCTGAACAGGCGCAGCATCTTCAGATGCTTGAAAAAGAGCCAAATCGTGATGTATCTTTCCACACGTAAGGAATGTACCAAAACCAGGACGCTCTAGTGCTATTTGGAATCCTAACACTTCAGTGTAAAATTTAGTAGAAGTTTCTACATCTTTAACATTTAAAACTAAATGACCTACTCTTTTAGGTTGTACCATAATTATTCTCCTAGCTCTTATTTTCAACAAAGTTAACGTCGCCAGACCAACTTCCTTCCCAGGGCCAATCTCCATTATCATTATAGGAATTAGCTAACCATTCAGTAGACGGCGGCAATGGTTGCAATACCCAAGATGTATGATTATATTTGAACACGTAACAATATTCCCATTGGCCTCCTGGTGTACCACATTGCCAGTTTATCCATACAGGCTTACCATCCCAATACCCGTCCATCCAATAGTCACCTGTATACTGATGGTTTCCATTGCTATCTACATGGTCTATGAATATCCAATAAGGTTCATTCCAAGCACCATCCCAACTACGTCCTGAAGTAGAAGTAGAACTACTAGGAGGATTATTATTTGTAGTAGAATTATTATTTTGACTTAGTTGATATTCATTGGCTAAATCTTGTAATTCCCAAACTTGTTCTTGAATATACATTACTTCCATATGCAAATCTTCAACCATCCATCGTTCTGCATATATATCATCTGAAGTAGTAGTGGTATCAGCAGCCCACTCTAATTCATCAATTCGCCAAGTAAGTTCATTTTTAATATCAAAGATCAAAGTCTCTAACCATGCTGTGTCTGTAGGATTGCTTGATGTCGTAGGAAAATCTAAATTATTTAGCTCCCATTGAATATCATCAATCATATCTCGTAAATCAGAATCATCATAAGTTGTAGCACCTGTAGCTTGAAGAACTGCTACAGCTGTTTGAAGTGCAGAAATATCAGAGCGCAATGATGCATCATCAAAATCATTTTCCACACGTTGAATTGTAGTCCCTCCGCTGTTACTGGTTGTAGGCAATGCGTTCACTTGTCGCTCTAAATCTGATATTCGATTACGAAGATTAGAATCATCATAATTATTTTCAACCGTTCGGCTTCCACTAGAATTTGATTTAGCCGAATCAGCCGTACTCTTTGCAGAATTAGCCGTTCTTTCTACTGAAGTAATGTCTGATTTTACCGTTCGAATATCACCTTTAATTGAGTCAATAGAAGACCGTAGTGTGGAAAGAGTTCCTTCTGCTGTAGCAATACGAATTACTAATGGGCCAAGATCAACCGAACCATCATCAGAAGTCATATCAATATTAGCCATAGCACTTAACTGTCCTGCTAATTCTGCAACTTGAGCTTGAAGGTCTGAAGTATCTCCTACTTCAATGCCATCAACTTGAACTTGAAGTGCAGTTATATCTAAAGCTAAATCTTGCAACCTAGTATTTATACCGGAATCATCAAATTCATCTGGTATCCAAATGCCATCTATACGTTCAATAAGTGTATCAATTTGTAACCATACAAGAGAATCGTCGTAAGGTGCGATATCTAATTCATTAAAACGCTCTTCAAAATCTTCATTAACGGTTTGTTGGTAAGATACATCTTCTTTGATGTTTTCTACATCAGTTTTAAAATTAATTCCAAATGTTATTCCACCAATTAAAATACCTGCAATTGGTATCCCAGCGGTAACAAAACCTACTGCTTTTGATATATTCATTTAAACCTCAGTGTAAAGGGCAAATAAAAGAAAAGCCATCGGGCGACATATTCAACCAAGCGGTTGCAATAGTAGACGCTCCTATAACTATTATTATTAACACCGTTAAAATAACCCGAATATCCATAAATAAAAAAAGGGGAACGCTAACGCCAATAAAATTACAAAAACAAAACTAATTGGCCAGCGTTCCCCTTACCTTAGAAATTATTTTTTCTTAATCAATCACCTAGTGTCTTTCCAAACTTTATTTAATTTCCATATTGAATCATTCTTTAAATCTAAATAAGACTGTATCAAATTATTTGTAGGATTACGTTTGCCTACTTCTACCATTTGAATTTGAGTTCGTGAATAGCCCGATAAGTTTGCAAATTCTTTTTGCGTTAAACCAGCGTCTTTTCTTAATATTCTAAAGAAATTTGATATATTTGGTAAAATACCATTACCATTGCAATAAGGACAAATACATTCTGTTTCCAATTTCTTTTCTCTTCCTAAGCCAAATACTTTATTCAAGACGCTATCCTATATTAATTTTTAATGGTTCTTTGATACCTCTGCTAAATATTCTAATTCACCAGCCAAACCATCAATTTGTTTAGCGATTGAAACTTCAAAACCTAATTCATATATTCGAGCATTATTACGCAGCCAACCTGCAATACGACGCATCGTAAGTCTTTGCTGTTCTTTACAAAGATCCGACATATGGTTGACATCTAAAGTAGCTGCTTGCAAATTACCAACAGTATCAAACAGCGTTTCTAGCTTTCGATCCATGACAGTTCCTCCTAAGTGCTATTTTTTATAAGTTTTTGAATATTACTTAACTTATTCAAAGTCTTTTCTAAACGACTTTTCACCGGAACAGGCACTGGAGCGTCTTTACCAATATCTAACATCGCATATTGCCAATCCGAAATCATTTCCTCAATATCTTTTTTGACCCAATCGACTTCTTTAGAAACAAATTCTTTTGTATAAATCATTCGCTTCCTAGGCAATTTCATCCTTTTGTCCTGATTCATTCACAACATAAGGAAGCTTATAATCTTCTAGAACTTCTGGAAAACCATAAGATTGCTCGTCAGTATGCTTATTTTCAACAGTTTCTGGAAAACCATATTCTCTTAAAAAGTTAGCAAACCGTTCTGTTCTAGTTTTTTCATCTTCAATGAAACCTGGATACGATGCCTCATCGGCCTTTGGAACGAATTTAGACAGCCAATCATTTAGCTCATCTAATCGATCAGAAGATTTTCCCATAATGCTTTCTCCTTCTTCATAAGGCTGACGAGAAATTTCAGCCCAAAGTTCTGCTTCACGTGCACCTGGCATTGGCAAGAAACGATCGCATACATACTCTGGCTCTACTGGCATGTGAAGTTTGGTACAATATTTTTCCGAAAAGAATATACATGTATGACATTCTTTGCTTTCTTCTTCAGAAGGTCTATAATTTGCTTCATGTAATGCTTTTAATCCAGCTTGTTTTCGAATTCCTTCGCTTGGCATAACAGGATCAGGCATTACATTTGATAAAGGTTGTTCAGTCTGATATTGAAGTGTTGAAAATTCTAAATTAATTACATTGTCTTTGAACAACGGAACTGCATTATATCCAACATGTTCAGTAACATTAATTGGAATATCTTCCCCAACGAAATGACGTAATTGCAATTCAATAGAATCAGTTATTGCATTTGATTTATCTGATTGAATAACAATTTGCGGAATTGATTTATCTAAATAAACGCCAAAACCTGCAATTTGGAATTGCTTTCCTTGCAAACTTTTAACAATTTCTTCAACATCAATATATCCTTCATCTTCCATAGATTTCAATATCTCAAAATGAGCACCTTGATTGACGCCCTTTTCGCAAAGCGTAACTTCCGCAAGTTCTAAATCATTAACTTGCATAAATGTTCGTGTTCCGCTTTTCTTTATTTCAGTATTAATGGCACTACCAGCAATAGAATAGCAAAGGATATTTCCTTTTTTAACCTCATCAATTGCTTTTTGAGCAACTTTGGTATCATCCCTTAATTCAGATATTAACCATAAACTATTTTCATCAACACCTGATTTAAAGACACGACCATTCTTACTTATATATGCTTGTAGTGGCCAACCAACTTGCACATCACTGTGGAACAAATTAATGTTTCTAGTTCTAAAGTTTTTCATAAAATGAGTAAATGCTTTATCTAATGCAGCTGAAGTTATTAAATGGCCTTCCCTATCAACCATTTCAACAGAAGCTGGACCTCCAACAACCAATGGACAGTCATCTTCGCTATCATATCCATTTTCAATAACAATTGCTTCATATTTGTTTCCTGGCTCATAATAACGACTTAATGTTAAAATTTCAGCAGGAGAAGCAATACCAGCCCTATGGAGTTGTTCATATTCCTTTATAGCAGGTTTGATATCGTCTTTAGTAGTCATTCCCACTTGCTGTTTTTCAAGCCATACAATACCATTAGTTGCTAGCAAAGGAGTGGCATATCCACGATTAGATTTACGAATTTCAGAACTTTCTTCAAGTCCAGACAACTTATCCAATTCAGCCTTAAAGAGAATAGAGTTGCCACCAGGGAAAACTTCTTGAAGTTTTTCATCACCATTTTGGTGAATGTCATGTGCTACAGCATCGATAGCCAAAGCCATTTCAACATACTCAGGCTTAGACTTTTTAAACCATTTACTTAGTGAATTATCATCACCAACCTTAAATTTCAAATCCCAATATAAAGCTGTCAAATCCTCTGGATGAGCACGGCTATGTGCGACATCTTTATAAATCTTTAAAAAGGTATATTGGTTCATATTACGACACTCCTAGTGGCACGACATTCTGGACACGATACGACCGCAGTACGATTATCAGCTCGAATAATAGTCCAAGTTGAAATATGACCGTAGTATCCGCATCCATTACATGTTACATAAATAACAGGCATTATATTGTATATTGATATTCCTCTAAACTAATTCCGATCTTTTCGGATTCCCACTTTGTCCAATTGCTTTCAAATCCAAACAGTTCTGCACGCTTTACTGCTTCTATATAATTCCATGGAAAGAATTTTTTACATTTAAAACACCGTGTTACAAGTGTTTCATTAGTATCTCTTTTATTATCTGCATGATAAATCATAATCGGAATATCACATTTTTCACATTTCACAAGAATTTTCATACAGCTATCGGTTTTCAAAGAATTCAATTAATTCAGCTAAAATTGAATCAACAGTTTCTGTAACCGAGCTTTTAATAGCTTTTTGCTGATTGATTTGAGGAAAAGCTATTTCTAACTTATTATCCAAAAATTCACTTATTGAAGCAAAATTACTATTTATTTTGTTCTTTGCTTCTTCAATTTCTATGTCGTCAACAAAAAAAGACAACAAATCATTTCGACTGCTATAAATATTATCATTCAACAAACGACGCAATGTTGAATAACGCTTCCCTTCTGGCAATGCTATTTCAACATTAGATAGAATTCTGCCTATCAAACGAGAAAATTTCTCCATTATGAAAAGTTGATTATCGTTTGCGTTATTTAATATCGCATCGATATTAACATTCTTATTGCTAACCATCTGTACTAGCCTCCCAAAGCTTAAACTTTGTATGTTTTGCCATCAATTCTTCTAAACTCATCTTCGCAACTTTCTGTTAAATCTGTAAGTTTTTCTTCGAATGCTCGACCCAAAAACCTTTGTCCAATCTTCTTTAAATTTTGAGTGAAAACACGAACAATATCACCAGCTCCTCCTGCAGGAGTAAAACCGAATGCTCTTTTGTCCGTATATTTCCTCCAATGTCTTTTCACAATAGAACCATTTCTGCGCCTATGCATAGGGATTTCAATCCACTGGTCTCCTCTGAAAGGAACATCGGATTCAACTCCAAATTCAACTGCCGCAGCATAAGGTGCATTATACGCAATTTCACCACCAGTTGAAGTAATTCGAACCGAACCACTATTTTTTAGCGTTCCTGTTTGAACTGGAACATTTTCTTGGCTTGCGTCATATACTTCAGCAACCCAATCTTGAACGCCATCTAATATTGCTTGGTTGATATCATCAACTAATTCTTGTGGAATATTCATATTTTAATTATATACTTTATTAGAATCTTTTTAAATTATGATTTCGCCTTTCTCGAATTTATACATTTTGCTTCCTAACACTGGCCAACTATCACTTTGAGGTTCAAAAATTTTCATTGAACCATTTCTAAAAGCAATAATATTATATGCATGTCCACCCGACCAATCAATTACAAGCCCCACGCTATTAATTCCAAATCTACGAGCAACCATTGCTTTGAAATTAAATGCGAAATTATCACAATCATAAAATTCTGAAACATATTTTTTTCGATCAGTCCAATCAAATTTTATGATTGCTTTCATGTCTTTTTCGCTACACAAATGATATTTACTATCAATATAATGTGTATTCATTCTAGCAGAGTGTGGCATCTTGCCACTGTTTTTCAAAGTAATAATAGGCGTTTGAATGGCTGCAGCAACAAACATTTTGTCTTCTTCAACCATTTCAATTGTTGGCAACTTAAAGAAATTTAAAGCTTCCTTTAAATTTTTTACTACTTCACCCACTTTTGCATCGCTTCCTTTAATTGATTTGTTAAATCTTCTGCTTCAGACATTTCTGTTTCTAATTCTTTAACACGTTCTTGCAAAAAATCTGATTTGGCAACAGCCTCTTCAGCCTTCTTAGTTAAAGATATAATTTCTAACTTTAAATCTTTAACCTCCTTTGAACTTTGCACAGAACTATCTTTACTTTTACTAACAAATTCATTTAATAATTGCTTTAATATTGCCACTATATTCATTTAGCTCACCGTTTTATAACTGCTTTATCCCAATCTGGAACTATATGTTTACACAAATTTCTAATCTGATAATACTTTTTATTGTCTATTAATGCTATTGACCCTAATCCTTGCTTAGCAAATGCATATACTTTATTTACTCTTTTCCATGCTCTCCAATGTCCTTTAACTTCTAAATACAAATCATATTGTGGTAAATAGAAATCGGGCAAATAATTTCCAATTTTAGGGATAGAAAATACCTTTGGTTCATAAACATATTCTATGCCTAGAAATTTCAATAATCGAGCAATATTAGCTTCCCAACCACTTCTAACACAATGTCCTAAGTCTTCTACAAAATATTCATATCCAAAACTACCTGAATGATTAAAATTATAAGTAGATGTCTCTCTTAATCTCTTTTTTGTTTTCTTGCTATGGTTTTTCCCTGTCATACCAGGGGAAGTAAATTCTCCAAGTTGGCGTCGTTGTCCAAAATTTCTTCCATTGTGATGCTGTTCATAATTAGGAAAGCCTTTTATTTTACTGCTCTCTGCAAAACATTCCCTAGAACAAAATTTTTTCACGGAAGAATTGAGAACTTTATTACATATTGGACATCTCTTGCTATATTTAATCCAGATATCTTGCTCTGGAAAAAGACTTGCATATTTCGCTGGATTAATTTTATGAGTTTTGTGAAGATGAAGATTGTTTAAGCCTCCTCGAAATGTTTTATGACATAGCTGGCATTCTACAAAAATACCTTTGGATTTGTTCAAAAGTGTAACCTATTGAATAGCTTAATAACGACAATCTATTCTTCTTCTTCATAAATTTCAAAATCTTTTCTTATGTCCTGATAAGCATCAGATTCATCACGACCTTGGTCTAACCATTTCCTTAAATGGTATAAGTTTGATATGTTATCATTAACATCTTCTCTATCATCTAAACTGCAATACTCTGTTAAATCGTCAACAAAAGAATGGAAGTCATCGCTTTTTGAGATAAAAACATCTCCGCCAGGCAAAGATAAAACAATGCCGCCATCCTTTGACCAAATTTCTAGTACAGAGCCTTCAAAAATTAATTCTGAATTTGACATATAGTTAACCGTATAATTTCTCTACAACGTCTTCAAACGCACCTAAATTAAATTTATTAAGATTTTCTGGCCTAACCCATTCAAATGATACATGCTCTTTAGAAATTTTCAATCCTTCTGGTGTAGCAACCTTTACTTTATAAAAGGTTACACTTTCAGGTTCATTTCCAATTCCCAAAGCTAATTCAGTTGAACCAATCTTATCATTGTGTATCATATCTAAATTAGTTTCTTCTTTAATTTCTCTGCCCAATCCTACAATATGAGACTCATTCTTAACTAAATTACCACCAGGAAGATCCCAGAAAGGTGTTACTGAGTCTTTCAACAATAATATTTTTCCATCGTAATCACGTTCAATAAATGCTTTTACTGTTCCGTCTTCTTCATCAAATTGCTTAAAATATCCATGCTCCCAGTGTCCATTCCTTGGATCGTCATCGCTTTCTCGTGCTTTATCTAATGCTTCAAGTATTTCAAGAGCAGCATTTTCAAGCCATTCTTCACCCTCGCCTTCAATCCAATCATCGTCTATAGTTGTAAAGTCTTCATCATCTTCATCAAATATTTCATCATCTTCGTCTTTATCGAATATGCCTTCATCATCATCGTCGTCATCATCTTGATCATCAGAAAACATTCCATAAGCCACTGAAGGTTCTTCACGTGACCACTCATCATTTAATCTTTCTTGCTCTTCTTCAGAAATACTATCGTCATCATCATAACCAATGTTGTCCAATATTTCCTCTTCCATATCTTCTAATTCATCATCGGAAAGATCCCACTGAACTTGACTAAATAATTCATCTAAATTAGCCGCAAAATCATTTCTTTCTTCTTGCAAACTAAGCCAAGATCCCAAAGAATCCATAGACTTCTTTTGATAGGCTTTAGACTTAACGGCCTCACCAGAAACAGCCGCATCCCAAACAGCAAAAACTGATGGATCAATATATGATTTCAATGCTTGATGAGGGCTATTGTTAAGATGAGACGAAACAACTTCAGCTACTTTCTTCTTTAAAGCACTAACTTCTTTAACAGTGTTAGGGCTTGCATTCATTTTATGTATTTCTTGAACTGCTAAATCAGTAGCATAATAAGTACGACCATCTTTAAGTTCCCATTGTTTTCCTTTGCGCTCACCAACCGTTCTGTTCATAAACTCAGTATAATAAGCACGTGTTTTATTATGATCACCAGACCAAACAAAATCATCATCACTCTTCCCAGAGAGTGCCTTTTTAAAAAGTTTAGCTAATGTTGGATCATCAACAGAATGTTCATAATCCCTACCACCTTTACCAGTGAAATTAAAGAATACCGTGTTCCCTTCAACTTCAACATCACTAGCCCTCAAGCTGTGCATACCAGTTGTGCGCTCTGAACCTCTTGTATCTTGATCAGTGCCTACACGCAAACCAGTTTTCATTATTGCATAGCTAATAGCAGCAGCTTCATTTCCGTCTAATGCTTCTTTTTTAAGGCCGTTTTCAACCTTCTTAGCACTTTTATGTATTTGCTTGATCCGACTCATCTTTACAGCATTTACATGGTCTTCAGAAGTTTTTCCTGTTTTCGCTGACTTTTGGGCTTTATATCGAAATTCAGCTTTTCCAGTATCAAGCCGTCTTCCCCAAATTTGCATTTTTTGATCAGATCGTTTTGCAACCCAAACATTTCCCCATTTATCTGAAGGAATTGTCTGCCCAGTTGCTTTAACAAAATATTCCTTATTTCCTGCTCGATTTGTTCGCTCTCCAAATAATTTTGTATTTTTCGGGTCAAATTGATTAAAACGAGGTTTTCCTGAAGGAGTATAAAATTCAGAATCCTTGGGGCGTTCTAATCCGACTGAACCTCCGCTACGTCGTCTACGAGCAGCACCGCTTCGTGTTGCACGAGCAGCCCCTCCGTATGTTTTTCCAGTAGCTGGATCTGTAAATTGTTGATGCTGTCCAATAGCTTCTTTAACATCTTTAGGCAAAGAAGCGATATATTTTTCACGTTGCTGAGGATTCATATCTTTTAATTTGGCGCCAGCCTCTCGGCCAATAGTATCGCCATCATAAAAAGTTCCACCTCGTGGTCCTTGATAAACACGAATTCCTAATTTATTTAAACGAGCACCTTCTGATTGACTAATGTGTCGTTTATTAGTAATTTGCTGGCCTGCATATGTTTTACGTCCTCCTGCCGGAGCAGCAGTAGGCATTGGCATATCTTGCTTTGATAAAGCATCTTCTACTGCGCTTTTAACCATATCTTGCAAAGCCCAATAAAGACGCTTTTCAAAAGTTTCGTCTAATATTTCAGGAAACAAGTCCCTATTATTTTCACCAGAATGTTTTTGCTTTCGAAGCATAATGAAAACCTCTTTGTTAACTTGGGCTTTTTTCTAAAAGCCTATCACGGGAACTTTCTTTTTTAACGTCTTTTGTTTCATCCCAATTTTGCCTTTGTTGCCGATATGCTTGTCCAATTTTAAATG
>VTLG01007071.1_pt1 | contig 25814 bp, 29 predicted proteins | sample 4694571 | NCBI WGS metagenome assembly VTLG01 (sample SAMN12604809, study PRJNA352737) | marine metagenome | biome: ENVO:00000447; feature: ENVO:00000209|ENVO:00000569|ENVO:01000036; material: ENVO:00002151; isolation source: viral sequences binned using virsorter ...
CAACGAGATCAACGGCTATCCAGCTATTGTTTCTAATCAGCTTGCAAACAACGATGTACTCTTCGGAGACTTCTCACAGTTTGTGATTGGTATGTGGTCTGGTTTAGATCTAACAGTAGATCCATACGCAAACGCAACAAGCGGTAGCGTAAGAATAATAGCGTTACAGGATGTTGATTTTGCGGTCAAACAACCAACTGCGTTCTCTTTCGGAACATAGTATGAAGGTTAAATTGCTAAGAGCAACAATGATAGCTGGCACTCCAACGAGTGCCGGTACTATTGTTGACGTTAATGAGCAAGCTGGTAATTATTTAATATCAGTACAAAAAGCTGAATTAGCTGTTGAGGCTTGTGAAGCACCTATTGCCAGTAAAGAATCAGTTAACGAGTCAGAGCCTGCCGATAGTGACGAAGTTGACTTTTCTCAAATGACAAAAGCACAACTAGAGGATTACGGTAAAGGTTTAGGGTTAGAACTCGATAAAAGACAAACTAAAACTGATCTAATTAAAAAATTAGAAAAGTTTATTTCTACACAAAAGGAATCTTAAAATGGCTGTATCCATTCAAAACTTAGAAAATTTAGAAGTTGTAACTGTAAGATCGTTAGCCGGGACAACCGCAAATCATACAAGTTCAGCTACAAGCTTAGTGGACTATGAAGGTGATGTAATGCTAGTTTTAAATGCTACTGCTGGTACTGGTACTGATACTCCAACCCTTACAGTAAGAATAAAAGACAACGACACCTCGGCTGGTTCCTATGATTTTATAACTGGCGCAGAGTTTACACCAGTAACAGATACAGCATCAGTACAAAAACTTGTTTTAAATAGTAATGAAATTAAAAGATTTATAAAAATAAATGCACAAGTTAGTGGGACTAATCCATCTTTCTCATATAGTGTGAATCTTGTTGCCTGTAAAAAATATGGTTAGATTTATTCTTAATCTTTTAATATTTTTCTCATGGCATTTACTGAAGATTTAGATGTATTCTTATCGGATTTTGGTCAGGCTGTAATTCGTGATGGAGTTTCGTATAAAGGTATTTTAGAACAGCCAGATGAGATAGTTGCTGATGGTTTGGTAATGACTACTGATTATGAGCTTACTGGTAAAACAAGTGAGTTAGGTTCATTAGTTTTTGATGATATTATTTCTGTTGATGGAGACAATTACAAGGTAAGACAAGCCAGAAAAATAGATGATGGTAAATTTTGTACAGTATCATTAAATAAAATATAAAAAATGGCAAGTAAAAGAGAACAGATATTAGCAGCATTAAAAACTACACTTGCAGGTACAACAGGAGTATCTACAAGAATATATAGATCACGAATAGAACCAATAACAAACGGAGAGTCACCTGCTCTTGTAATAGAACCTATTACAGATGAGCCTACAATAAATAATTCAAGCTATTTAAAAATAGATTGGACATTACGCATTCGCATTGTTGTTATTATTAGAGGTACTATTCCAGATAGTGTAGGAGATCCAGTTGTTGAGAGTTTATTTACTAAAGTTCTTACAGATCCTACAGTTGGCGGTCTTGCAAAAGATATAAGACCAGCCATTCAAACTTTTGAAGTATTAGAGGCAGACACACCTGCTGGATTAATTAGTTGTGAGTTTGAAATTGATTATCGAACCTCATATAACAGTTTAAGTACATGAACTATAATAGAATTGAACCCTAACAACCCTAAAGGTTTAATATGGAAAATGAAATCCCAACTAAGGGTGGAACTTACATCCTTGATCCTAAAACTGGCAAAGTAAAGCTAGTTGATCAAACTTCAAAAGCTGAAACTACTAAAGAGGTAACAACAAATGGCACTACTGACAAGAAAGAGAGTAATTCTGATTGAGGCTGAAGCTTCTAATAGTTATGCAACTGATCCTAATCCATCTGGTTCAAATGTTGTTCTTGTAACTGATTTAAGTATTACACCACAATCAAGTGATGTTGTTAATCGAGATGTTGTTAGGCCATATCTAGGTTCATCAGAGCAGCTTTTAGCAAATACAAGAGTTGAATGTACATTTTCGGTGGAACTTGCGGGATCTGGTTCCGCAGGGGTTGCGCCTAGGTATGGAAGTGCGCTAAAAGCTTGTGGTTTATCTGAAACGGTCAGTTCGGGAACTAGCGTTACTTACGCCCCAGTTCAAACTGATTTCTCTTCAGTAACTATTCATTACAACATCGATGGTGTAAGACATAAAGTCACAGGTTGTCGAGGGACTTTCGAGTTGTCAGCGGAGGTGGGCGCAATACCCCTTATCAATTTTTCTTTTACTGGGATATATAATGCTCCTACAAATGCTGCTTTACCAAGTGTTACTTATGGTGATCAAGCAACACCTTTAATATTTAAAAACGGTAATACAAGTGGCTTTTCATTGTTGTCATATTCTGGTGCTTTAATGAGTATTAGTATGGACTTAGGTTCAACATTGGTTTACAGAGAACTTATTGGAGGCACTAAAGAAGTACTTATTACTGATAGAGCTAGTAATGGAAGTGTGACAATAGAAGCACCTAAAATTAATCAAAAAGATTATTTTAGTGCTGCCTTATCAGATTCAACACTAGGCGACTTAGAGTTTTTACATGGAACTACAGCAGGTAATAGGGTTCAATTGACAAGTAGTAAAGTGGATATTGGCGATGTGGCTTATGGTGAGGCTGATGGAGTGGCAATGCTTGAAATTCCATATACACTTGTTCCAACGTCAGCAGGGAATGAATTTAGTTTAATATATACATAACTATTGACTTCCTAGCTAAAGTATAGAAGTATATATATTATTTGTCGTTTATGGCGTTTGTTCGTAAAAAGACCAAAGTTTATTCTTGGCCTGTTGAAATTTCTAAACCTAGTGAGACTAAAGTAGGCGAGTTTGATAAAACTACTTTTACTGGTAAATTTATACGTTTATCAAGAAAAGAACTTGATCAGTTTGAATCGGCAACAGAGTTTGAGGCACTTAAAAAAGTTCTTGTTGGTTGGATTGATATAAATGAAGAAGATGGTACTCCTGTTGAGTTCAATGATAAAATTTTAAAAGAATTTGCAGAAGATGTTGATTTTGTTGCTGGAGTGCTTGATGCATTTAAAAAATTCTATGCTAATGCTAAAACGGGAAACTAACTGATGCTGCTTTATATTGGGCTTCGGGTGGCAAACAAGTAATAGATGAAACACAAAAAGATGCTGCTGTATTTGGTGTAGTAATCGAGAAGCAACCAGAGGTGAGTAATGATTTTGAAGTATGGGAAGATAATTGGGAAATTGTTATGATGTTTTTAAGAATACAAACACAATGGAATATGTCCTTTGGAGGTATAATAGGATTAAAATATGAGGTTTTATTGCTTGCTGGAGGTCTGTTTGACCTTTACAATGTAGAAAACAGACAAGAAATGTTAGAGGGCTTACAACTTATGGAATCTGTAGCTCTTAATGAGTTGAATAAGGAGAAGAAATAGTGGCTGCAAAAAAAATAGAATTAATAAAATTAAAGATTGATCTCGAAGGTTTAAAAGATTTTAAAGCTTTAACAAGGGAAATTACAAAATTAGATAAGTCTACAAAAAAAGCTCCAGGTGCTTTCAAATCATTAGCGCAAAGTATAAAAGAGGTTACACAATTTACACCTAAAACCATAAGTCAGTTTAAGCAGAAAGATAAAGTTCTTAAAAAACTTAGAGAAGAAGTAAGGCTAAATGGTGTAGGTTTTTCAACGCTTGGAAAAGAAATTGATAAAAATAGAGAAAAGCTGAATAAATTTAATCAAGCAGTAGGTAAGAAAAAAAAAGGTTTTTTAGGAAGTTTTGGTGTAGGTGGTCAAGCTGCTGCTGGTGCTGCAATAGGTTCTGCTGCTACTAGGTTTTTACCGGCGGGTGCTGCAACAGGTGCGAGTATTGGTTTTCTTAAATCAGGTACTATTGCTGGAGGAGTAGCTGGTGCTGGGGTTGGCCTTGCTGTTGATGCTGTTGCAAGTGGTATTGGTTATGCAAAAGAAGCTGCTGTATATGCTTCTGAAATTGAAAAGTTACGAATTGCATTAAAAGGTGTAACTAAAGATCAAGAAACTTTTGAAAAAGGTCTTGCTGTTATTTCTGAAACATCTAAGAAATTAAATGTACCAATAGCAGCATCCACCAAACAATTCACTACATTGTCTGCGTCTGTTCTTGGTGCTGGTGGAACTATAGAAGATGCTGAAACAGTATTTACTGGTGTATCAAATGCTATTAAAGCAACTGGTGGTAACGCAGAAGATGTACAATCTGCGATACGAGCCATGTCGCAGATCTTTGGTAAAGGTAAGGTGTCGGCCGAAGAGCTCCAGGGACAGCTCGGCGAGCGTCTCGCCGGGGCTGTTGTGAAATTTGCAGAAGCTAATGGTAGTAGTTTGCAGAAACTACAAAAAGACTTGAGAGATGGAACTGTTGGTTTAGATCAAGTTATAACATTTGCTAAAAAATTAAATGTAGATTTTGCAGCTACAGCAGAAAAAGTAGCAAATTCATCTGCTGATGCAGGGCAAAGATTAAAAGTACAGATGGATGATTTAAAACTTGCAGTGGGTCAGGCGGTATTACCTATAGGTGCTGCTTTCCAACAAATGTTTGCTGATATTGTCTCAGGGATAACTGAAAACAAAGGTATGATGGATGCTTTAGTAAACAGTATTAAGGCAATAGGTGTTGTTGTATTTTCAACAATAGCAGCAATAAGATTTTTAATAAGAACTTTAGCTGATTTATTCAAAATACAACAAGCAATTTTAAGGTTAGATTTTAAAGAAGTTGGGAATATTGTTCAAAAAGGTTTAGCGGATACAGCGCAAAATGCTAAAGATGATGCTAAGTCATTAGCTGCTATGTCTGGTATAGATATTTTTGGGGTAAATCCGAAGCCAGTAGAATTACCAGCGACTTATAAAGTTATGGGTGTTACCTATGACGCAAAAACTGGAGCAGCCATACCAGAGTCTAAGGGTTTAGCTACATTAACAGGAGATAAGGATGAAAATGAAATAGCGAAAATAAGTGCAGGTACAAAATTACTTCAGCAACAAGAAAGATTATTAGAATTAAAAGCGATAGAAGATAAATTTGAAAAACAAATAGCAAAACGTAAACAAGAAGCTGCTGATGAAGTACAAAAAATTAATCAAATGACGGTAGGTGTAGATGAAAAAGGGTTTGATACTGAGGAACAAAAAGCAACGGCATTAGCTAATAATGAAAAATTATTACAGCAAGATATACTAAAAATTAAGGATGAGCAAAAAGCAGCAGAGGCTGACAAAGCACTTGCTATTGGAAAAATTAAATTTGAGCTTGGTCTAATAACTGAAAAAGAACTTGAGAATTTACAGATATCAAAAGAAGCAGCAGACAAATATAATGAATTAAAAGCAAACGGTGAATTATTTGGTTTAACTTTAGATCAAATTAAAGAAAAATTAATTGGAGTAAAAACTGAAACTAATACTTTTGCAGAAGCTTTTAAAAAAGTATATGACGCAGCAACTGATCTTACAACAAACATAAGCAATCTAGCAGTACAAGGTATTGATAAATTAGGAGATGCGTTTGCTGATTTTGTTGTTACAGGAAAAGCAAGCTTTAAAGAACTTGCAGCTTCTATCTTAGCTGATTTAGGTCGTATGATTGCTAAAGCGTTGTTCTTTAGAGCTATTGCAAAATTCGTTCCCGGTTTAGGTAAGCTTGTAGGTCTTGAGGATGGTGGGGTTGTTAAGAAAGGAAAAATTGTACCGAGTGCCACAGGTAATGTATTTGCTAAAAATAAAATTGTTCCTTATGCCAAAGGTGGGATTGTTGATAAGCCAACAATATTTCCAATGGCAAAAGGAGGTATAGGTTTAATGGCAGAGGCAGGTTATCCAGAAGCCATCATGCCATTAAAGAGAGGTAAAGATGGAAAACTTGGTGTTATATCTCAAGGTGGTGGGGTTAGTAATGTTACTGTGAATGTAGATGCTTCTGGTTCCTCTGTAGAAGGTGATAACGATGGTGCGGAACAATTAGGATTAGCTATATCACAAGCTATACAGGCAGAATTACTTGAACAAAAAAGACCAGGAGGTTTACTTTATAACTAATGGCACAAGATTTTCCTCAAAATTCAGCAAATCAATCATTCCAAAATCCTGATTATGGTTTAACAAAAACAAACAAACCAAATACTAGGGTTGTAAAATTTGGTGATGGTTACGAACATCGAATTTCGTTTTCGTTGAATCAAAATCCAAAAACATTTAATTTAACTTTTAAAAATATCAGTGAGGCTGATGCTGACATTCTTACTGATTTTTTTGATGCAAGAGCCGTTGATGGCGATAGTATTAATTACACTGTACCAACAGAAAGTTCTGCTATGAAATTTGTTGTAGAAGGTGGATATACGAAAACAGTTAATTATGCAAATTTAGCCACTGTTAAGGTTACATTTAGACAAGTATTTGAACCATAATGAGTGAACTAAATAAGAATTTACAATCAATAAATCCTAATCCGATTATTGAGCTTTTTGAAATAAAGTTAAAAACTGATTTGCATGGTTCTAATACAACTTATAGATTGCAGAATAATACAAATATAACAACAGGACAAGGAAATATTGTTTGGAACAATCAAACATATTATTCAGCACCTATAGAGGCAACTGGATTTAAATATGAAACTAAACAGTTACCAAGACCAAAGTTAAGTATTAGCAATTTATCTTTATTATCTTCTTCAGTGCCAATAGGAATTGTAAGTTCAATATTGGTAGATGTAAACTCAGTGACGCGCGGAAACGATCTTGCTGGAGCTACTGTTACAAGGATAAGAACGCTTGCAAAGTTTTTGCCAAATAGTAATTTTACAGGGACAAATCCTTATGGTGACAATAATACTATTGGAGATTTCACACAGGAGTTTCCAAGAGAAATTTTTGAAATTGCACGGAAGTCTGCTGAAACTAGAGATTTTGTAACTTTTGAGTTAGTTGCTTCAATAGATCAATTTGGAGTAAAACTTCCTAGACGACAATTTTTACCTGATGAATTCCCTGCAATTGGTGGATTTTTTAATTAATGAATTGGAAAGATAAAGTAATAGAACACGCATTAAAAGAAAGTCCTAAAGAGTGTTGCGGTTTATTAGTAAATATTAAAGGTAAACTTATTTATAAAGAATGTAAAAATTTAGCACATATAAAAACAGATCAATTCATCTTAGATCCACAAGATTATGCTGATATTGAAGATAAGTACGGAAATGATTCTATAGAAGGTATAGTTCATTCCCATCCCAATTCAAGTCCTATAGCAAGTCCAGCAGATCAAGTTTGTGCAGCAAGAACAAATAAACATTGGTATATAGTTAACCCTCAAACAAATGAATGGTACGATTTTTTTCCTAAAGAATATAAAAAAAGTCTTATAGGCAGACCTTGGACTTGGGATTATACCAATTGTTGGCAATTAGTAAGAGAATATTATAATGCTGAATTAGGTATAAAACTTATGGATTTTCCTAAACCTGACACGCCAGAACAGTTTTGTAAAAATCCTACATTTATAAATTGTTTTGAAGAAGCTGGATTTAAAGAAATAAGTAAAGATGTACCTCTACAAAAATATGATTTATTATTTATGAATTTAACAGGAGAAGAATTAAATCATTGCGGTGTTATTTGTGATGATTTTGGAAATGAGCTTTTACATCATATGCAAGGTAGACTATCATGTAAAGAGACTTATACAAGTTGGTTTCGTAAAATTACAGGGAGGATAGTACGTTATGACAACTTGCCTTCGTAAGTTAAAACTATATGGTGATTTAGCGGAACACATACAAGTAAAAGAAATAGAAATAGACGTACCTACTGTTGCTAAAAGTATTCAATGTCTATTGGCATACCACCCAAAAGCAGAGAGTTATATGATGAACAGATATTATAGAGTCTTTGTTGATGAAAGACCTACTGAATTAGAAGAAATACATTACCCTGCTGGTAAAGGAGATATAAAAATAGTTCCTGTCATATCTGGAGAAGGTGGAAGAGGACTTGGATCTATCCTTTTTGGTGCTGCTTTAATCTTTGGTGGGTTTATGTTTACTCCTTTAACCTTTGGAAACTTTGGAGCTACAACTTTGTTTTCTGGGGCTGCTGGTTTTGGTAAAGCAGCAGTTTTTTTAGGTGGTGCTTTAATGCTTGGAGGTGTTTCACAAATGCTTACACCTACACCTGAAACCCCAGAAGAAGACCCTGAAAATAGTTTTGCTTTTAATTCTCCTGTTAATACATCGAGGGCTGGGTTAGTTATACCTTTAATTTATGGAGAGAGACTGGTTGGTTCTGCTGTAATTTCAGCAGGTATTACAACTGAAAGAGTTATAGAGGATTAAATGTCAGATAATAATTTAGATCAAATTAGAGGTAGTAAAGGCGGTAAAGGTGGTGGAAGTCCATCAACAGCAAAAGACAATTTAGATAGTATTGCAAAAGTTAAAATTTTAGACGCTTTAGGAGAAGGGGATATTGATGGTTTTGCAACACCAAGAAGTTTAGAATTATCACAAAGTTCTGCAAATTATAATACAGCATTATTAAAAGATATATTTCTCGACAATACCCCAGTTTTACAAGAGACAGCTAGTGTAACAAATCCGACAGAAGATGATTTTAATTTTGATAACATAACAGTTGGACATAGAAGAGGTACAGGTACACAATCAGTTATACAAGGTTTTGCTGCTACTCAAACTGAAGTAACTGTTAATAGACCAGTAACAAAAACAGGTGCTGAAGTTTTTGAACAAATAAACGATTCTTCTGATACTATTGATAGGATTAGATTTACATTAAACTTTCCAGCTTTACAAAAATTTGAAGACGATGGAGATATTGTAGGAAGTAAAGTAGAGTATAAATTTTTAATTAGTTATGATGATGCGACTTATGTAAATATGTCTGTTGAGGAGTTAGGGGAGACAGGGGTAATTTTTAGTACCTCTGGTCGTACTGGTGATTTGTATCAAAGAAGTTATGGCTTTAAATTAAGAGATGCAGGTTATACGAATAATATAAAAATAAAAGTACAAAGAATAACTGATGATCCAGATACAAAAACACAAAACTCATTTACTTGGTTTTCTTATACAAAAATAAAGTTTGATAATAATAGATACGAAAATACTGCTTTAGTAGGTTTACAGACTACAGCAGAACAATTTAGCTCTATACCTGTTAGAAATTACAGAGTTAGAGGATTAAGAACAAGGATTCCTAATACTGGAACAGTAGTGACTGGTACAGGTAAATTGGCAGGTAGAATTACATATTCTGGAACGTGGCCGGGTGCTGGTACTAGCGGTAATTCTAATTTTACAAACACATGGCATAGCGATCCAGCGTGGATACTCTGGGATCTTTTAACAGAAGAAAGATACGGATTAGGAATAGATCCGACTACTTTAGATGAGTTTAGTTTTCTTGCAATTTCGCAATACAACAATGAAATAGTATCAGACAGAGTTCCAACTTCATCTGTTGTTTCTGGTAGTTGGAGTCAAATTGCTAATAAAACATTTGTTAATGTAACAACCTCTTCAGATCACAAACTCAGTTCAAGAGATTTTGTTAATTGTACATTCTCTGTATCAAGCGGAGTTAATACTTCTAATGGCACATATAGAGTTCAAAGAACAGGTAGAAAAACTTTTAGATTATTAAATGTTTCTTCAATTTCACAAACATCTAATGGTTCTGTTTCCTATGTAAGAGAAAGTAGTGAAGTAAGATTTGCTTTCAACGGTGTAATTAATAAAGAATATAGGGCTTATGACTTAATAAATGCTATTTGTAGCAATATGCGTGTCATGCCTTTTTGGAGTGCTGGTAGCGTTACTCTTATACAGGACAGACCTGCAACACAAACTTCTGGTTCGTACACTGCTGATGGAGAAGTTGCACCTGCCTTTATATTTTCTCAAGCAAATGTAGAGGGTGGTAATTTTACATACGAAGGAAGTGATATAAAAAATAGAGCAACATTAGTGGCGGTTAAGTATTTTGATATGGAGCAACGTAAGTTTGCTAGAGTTCAGTTTCCAATTAAAGAGGTAATAAGTAATACAACAATAGGAAATGTAACTGCAACAACAAATGCAGGTGGCGATATTGCGATTGCAAAATATGGAATTGTAAAAAAGGAAATTAATGCTTTTGGTTGCACAAGCATGGGTCAAGCTATGAGGCTTGCAAAGTGGACTAGAGAAAGTGAACAACTTTTGACTGAAACTGTTACTTTCACAGTATCTATAGATAGTGGAATTTATGTAAGGCCGGGACAGGTTATAGGTATCAGTGACAGAGTAAGAAATGGTGATTTTAGAAGAGCAGGTCGTGTAAAAAATGTTCAAAATGTCAATGACAGAATATTTCTTGATAGTGACGTAACTTTAAATCTTTATGGTTACAGATCTATGACAGGGACATACAGTCAGTCTGGCACAACTATAACTATTACTAATACAAACAATAACGGTGTTCCTATCTCCCATTTTTACGAAATAGGCGCACCAATTACAGTTAACTTTACTAGTGGCTCTGCTGTAGACGGTAACTTCACTGTAGTTTCTGTACCTTCAAGAACAACTTTCACAATAACTGCTTCTTCATCAGCTACTATTAATGACGAGAATGTAACTGTGACATATAGAGATACAAGAATGGTATCTGTTGTGATGCCTGATAATTCTGTATGTAGAAGAGAGATTAATTTTTTAAGAAATACAGATAATTTGCTTGATGTAATAGGAGTTTTTGAAACTGCTGATGGAACACATACACCCCCAGAAATTAATGCTCCTTGGCTTTTAGAAGTAATAAGTGAAGACTCTAATAGAGAGTTAGAAAGTGATTTATTTAGAGTGGTTTCAGTAACGGAGGCTGAAGGTACAAAGTATAAAGTAACAGCACTTACCTATAACCACAGCATATACGGATCTGTTGACGCTGGAACAGATATTGAGTATCGAGATGCGACTAATATAGATGCAAAGCCGTTACCTCCAACAAATTTAACGCATACTGAATCTTTGTATAAAGAGTCAATAAATCAAAACGCAGATACAGACGCTACCCAAAAGAAAAGTAATAAAGCAAAAGTAAAGTCAATGTTAGCTTTGAAATGGCAAGCTGCTGATGGGATTGCTAATTACAAAGTTATGTATAGATACTCAAATAATAATTTTAGAACAGAAGATGTTCAAGGTACTACGTTTGAATTAAAAAATATAAAAGCAAATAAATTTTATGATTTTAGAGTTCAAAGTGTTTCACCAGGTGGAAAAATATCAAAAAAAGCAATATTAAATAATGTACAAACATTTGGAAAAACGCAAGCACCAAATCCTGTAACTGGCTTAGATGTAAAAATTGATCCTAACATGGGTTTAATTATTACTTGGAATGAAAATGAACCAGATCCAGATAGTTTTAACGGCAGTAATCCTGATGTTTTATTTAAAGATTTAGATATAGTTGGTTATGACATTCATGTAAATAAAGATAATGCCAATGATATTCCAGATGACAATTTTGGAGTTACAACTGGAACCTTTTTAACAAGAGTACAAGCACCAGATGTTGAACTTGGAATAAAAAATACAAAGCTTTTAAATGATAATGGTGTTTTAGGAACTGTTGTATTTTTTATTAAGGCTAGAGATGATGGCAAAAGATATAGTGATGGTAGTTTTGTTGAGGGTGAAAATAAATTTACGTTTACACCTGTAACACCCCATGCACCAGTTATTGATACAACAACATCGGGAGTAGACATTGATTCAATAGTAATTAATTTTACAACATTAAGAGATTCAAGTGGTAATCCAGACCCCAATGGTACTGAAATACCTGCCAATGGATTTGCTATAAAACACTACGAGGTTAGATTCGATCAAAATAATAATAATATAACCAAAATAGATACCACAGGATATACCACTCCTGTTAGTTTTGTTGGCACAAAAAAATTTGAAATAAGAACTGTAGATATTGCTGGTAATAAAAGTGCATATTCTTTTATTGATATAACAGTTGAAGTCGGAACTGTTGCTTTTGACACTCCAGAGATGGATGACGGTTTTGTTCTTTTAAACTGGACTTATACACCTTCAGCATCAAGTGTCACTCTTAAAGAATTTCATGTTAAAAAAGGTAATACAAACCAAACTTTTATTCAGGCATCAAATAAAGGAAGAATACAAGGTAATTCTTTACGAGTAAAACAAAATGTTGGAATTAAACGCTATTACATTAAAGCTATTGATATAAATGACAAAAAAAGTACAGAAGCATTTCAAGATATAGAAATCAAGAATCCAGAAATAAGTTCTGAGGTAAGTGCGACTATAGATAGTGAACTTTTAACCATTACAATTGATTGGTTTGAGTATCAAGAAGATATTGATTTCACTGATGGTGCATTTTCATTACCTTTAAAATTTTACAAAATAAAAAGAGGTAAGAGAACTAACTTTGGTGATGCTTCAACAATGCAAGGTTTTAATGATTCTTTAACGCTAAGTAGAGGTACTCTTATGGCTACAGAATTTAAAGAGCAACTTGTAAGAAGTAATGCTGATAATAATACAACAATTTATAAGTATTACATACAACCAGTAGACATCTTTGGTAATGCAGGGACTGTGAGAGATGTAGATGTTGAAATAGGAAGACCAAATAATATATCTAATTTATCAACTGAAGTTATAGATAATAATGTGCTTTTAAGATTTGATGATGCTACAAATACAACTAACGGTATGCCTATAAAACATTATGAAATTAAAAAAACAAAAAAAGCTCCAAATGGAACTTATCAAAGTTATGATAATGCTGAACTTTTAGGAAGAATACAAGGTACATTTTTTGTAAGTTTTGAAGATACTGCTGGTGAATATAGATATTTTGTAAGAGCTATTGATGTTTTAGGAATGAGAAGTTCCAATACTGGATTTTCTATAGACGCAGTTGTGGATGAGCCGCCTGATTTTACCTTAATAACAGATTTTATAACTGATTTTGATTCTTCAACTAATACAGCAAATAATACTGCTACTTTTATAAATAGACAACATTTCTTTATCAGTGATGAGGGATTTAATTTTGCAAATGTAGACTCAGGAGAAACTATACAGCAGCATTTTATCGGTACAGGTTCTTCTTCTAGCCCACAATTTGCCTCGCCACAAGCTCAAATAGATGCAGGTTTTCCACGATGGTTAATGCCAACGGAAACAACAGGTCATTTTCAAGAAATAATTGATATTACTGGAGATCCAGATTTTAAAATAAGTGGAGCAATAATTAAATCAAGTATTCAAAAAACAGGGATTGCTGGATCAACAACAACAACCCCAACTTTAGGTTTTGGGACTCAACTAACAGGTTCTGGCAGCAATACAAGTATAAGTGATGAACAACCAGTTAATAGTGATGGCACTACTGGTTCACAAGTAGACAATTTATACGGTACTAATTTTAGATATGTCAGATTTAGATATGATTTTGCACAGGCTGGAGGTAATGATTTATTACAAATATCACAGATCAGATTAAAGGTAGAAGTAAAGCAGAAAAATGATCAAGGAAGCGGTACTGCTCTTATAGGCACAGGAACTTACCAAAGAACACTCAAAGTAATTACAGTTACATACACGAATGACAATGGGGATGCAATTGCACATGGTTTAAAGGTTGGAGATGGGGTGGGATTTGATGTCACATCTGGAAATGCTTCATCAGGAGATTATCAAGTTTTAACAGTTCCAAGTGCAAATACTTTTACCGTAACGGATACATCATCAGGAACAACAAGCGGAAATGTAGATTTTGATTCAAATGGGTCAAATAGAAGAGGTACTCCTGTATTCTTTAATAAAAATTTTGTTGATATAGAAGCTATAAACGCATCACCATTTGTAACTATAGAGGATACGCTAGTACGAAGATTTTGTGTGGTAGATTTTTTAGACGAACCAGAACCTACAAAATTCCATGTATTTTTATTTGATGAAAACGGACTTCAAGTATCGGGTAGATTTTCATGGCAATGCAGAGGTAGATAGATTTTAAGATATGATTTATACTTTATTTAACGTGTAATAATTAATGGCTAATTTTAATAATCCACAATTAAATAGTACTTATGTAGATTTTTTAAGCCAATTAAAAGATAGAGATACTGATTTGGCAGCTATGTTTGCCAATGATACTGTGAGTGTTAATAACTGGCCTGCAAGATCAGTAAGATTTAATACAACATCTAATAAATTTCAAAGACGTAATGCAAATAATAATGGTTTTGAAGATTTAACAACAAACCATCATTTTCCAGCGATAACTATTGATGGAACTGGAGATTTAACTGTAGGTGGTGATATTACTGCTACGGGCGAGTCTTCCTCTATAACTGTTAGTGGTTTACTCTCTGGCGGAAGAGTCAATGCTACTGGAAGTACACCAACACAAACAGGTTTATATAGACCAGCTACTAATACTTTAGGTATAACAACGAATACAGCTTTAAGGTGGACAATAGATAGTACGGGTAAGTTATTTAATAACGGACAAGCAACTCATCAGGGAGATGATGATTCAGATCTGCAAATATATAATACTGGTGGTGGTAGGATTGATCTTTTAAGAGAGGATACAAGTGTAGTTGCTGGAAATGGTATAGGGCAAATAAGAGCATATACAAATGAAACTGCTGATAATTCTTTCGATTTGTGTGCGAATATTTTATTTGCTGCTGATAATATTTTTACAAATGACTCACATCCAACAAGAATACAATTTAATGTAACGCCAATAAACAGCACAACCGTAAGAACTGTAGCAGCTTTTGATCAAGCTGGTTTTTTTGGATTAGGTGAAAATGTTGGGGCAAACCCTTCGTATCCTTTTCATTTAAATGGTGGAGGTACAAATAATACAGCATTTTTTAAAAGTACTGACACTAATATGTTTATTGGTTTGGCAGATGATGCTTCTGGTGGAGATTTTTATAACAGAATTGCAGCAATTGGAAATGAAATACAAATTCGGGCTAATAATGCTACTACTCCTCATCTTGCTTTAACTGATACTTTTAGAGTCGTAGTACGAAAATCAGGAGAGGGAATAACCGCTACAGGTAGTATTCAGCAACATCATTTACAAGTTTTTGGTAATGATCAAAATGGTTCTCTTGGTGTCTCAAGAGGTAGCGGTAATGGTAGTCCTCCAACTATAAATCTTTATAAATATAGAAGTACAGGTTACGGTTTAACAGCAGCACAAATAGGTGATGCGTTTGGAGATTTTAACTGGTATGCAAGTGACGGTACACAAATGCAAAATGTTTGCAGAGTTAGAGTAAATAGTTTAGCTACCGACTTTTCTGGAAATTCAACAGCAGTTTCTACTGGTGCTGTACCAACTGGAATAAACTTCAGAGTTCGTAATAATGACGGTGGTAATGTTACATTTTTCGCAGCAGATCATAATGGTCATATCCAACTTACTCCTCATGCACAGCCAGCAGGCGCACCACAAAATACTTTCTTCTTAGACATAAGAGCTAACAATACAAATGGGGCAGGTAATTTAATAAGATTTACTGAAATTGATACAACAGTAGCAGCAGGTAGGATTTTAGGTGGTATTCAATTTGCAAGTGCTGATACCAATGCAGTAAATAGTGGTTTATTAGGTGAAATTAGAGTAACTGCTGAAAGTGGTAATCCTGTGCATGGCATCATGGGTATTAGAATGGCTGGTACGGAACATATTACGATTGAAGGTCTTAATAATCATTTAGGTATCCACCGTAGCGATCCAGAATTTCCTTTAGATGTTGTTGGAAACACTTTAATAGATGGAAGTTTATGTGTTTCAAATGATAGGGCTGGTTTTATAAATATGAACGACTCCGCTGCATTACAAGTTACTGGAAACACTAATGCAAAAGCAATGGTTAATATTACAAGATTTAGCAATAATACAGGTAATTGTGCTTCATTAGTTTTAACTAAAAATCATAGCGATACAGCAACAGGAAATACAGCAACTATAGATAATTCTGTATTAGGAATGATTGAATTTCAAGGTGCTAATGGTACAGGTTACAGTGTAGGGTCAAGGATAAAGGCACAAGCTGCAGCTGAATTTGGTACTGGTCAAAGATCTACAGATTTACATTTTATGGTTGCAACCAATAACAACCTTAATACTTACATGATTTTGACCAATTATGGTGCATTACACCTTGGGGATAATATAAGTTTAGATGTTGATTATAGTAATATTGATGATGCAAGACTTGTTTTAGTTGATAATTCTGCCCCAGATTTAGTTTTACATAGAAGAGACTCGGAAACTCAAAATACAAATGCGATTGGAAGATTAGTTTGTAGTGACAGTGATGGTGGAACACCTGCACCACCATCTGCGAAAATTGAATTTGTAGCATCACAAAATCATAGTAGTTCGGCAAAAGGAACTGATATTGTTCTTGGAATGTGTGAAAACGGTTCTAACCAAATGACTAATAGGTTTACTTTTAGAGATTCTGGTGCATTGGGAGTTAATGGGGACACAGTTGGTGACAGTGGTGATGTTTTAGTTTCAAAAGGAAATAATCCTCCAGAATATGCACCTGTTGGCGCAAAAGCTTGGGTTTCTTTTGATGGTGATGTTACTAGTAATAATAATGAGAATGGTTACGAAAGAGCTTATAATGTCAGCAGCGTTACTGAAAATGACGTTGGTGATTATACAATTAATTGGGATACTAATTTTAGTAATAACCAATACGCAATGGTTGTATCTGTAAGTTATTCAAATCACATAGCAAATGATGGTCATGGTGTTGTTTATATTATTAGTCAAAGTAACGGCAATGCTAGAATTAAGGTAAATTCTGAAGATAATGGGGCAGCCGTTATGGATAAAGATATAGTAAATGTAGTAGCTTTTCACTAATTAATTATGAGTAAAATTATTTACACACAATCAAATGGAATTGTAGCTGTAATACGCCCAGCAGGGGGTGATGCAAGCAAAGCTATAAAAGATGTACCAGATGGTGTTGCATACGAAATTGTAGAAGATTCAGCAATACCTACTGATAGGTCATTTAGAAGTGCATGGGTACAAGATAATAAAACTGTAAAAATAGATATGACTAAAGCAAAAGATCAACATAGAAAAAACATAAGAAGAGCTAGGAAATTTAAATTTCCTGATCTTGATGCTGAATATAATAAGTTAGCAGAAATTTCTGCTGATACTTCTGCTGTTGTTGCAAAGAAACAGGCATTAAGAGATGCACCTGCTGATTCTGCAATAGAAGCTGCCTCTGATGAAGCAGCATTGAAAGCACAGTGGAATACAAGTATTTTAGGAGCATCACCCTATAGTTAATTATGGCAATTACTTACACTTGGGATACACCTCAAAGATTTACTAAAGGTGCAGATCAATTTATTTATAAGTTAGAAGTAGTTATAATTGCTTCAGATGGTACTAAAGAATCTGTAGCTAATATTGCTGTTGCACTAATAAGACCTGATACCTTGATTCCTTTCGCTGATATTACAAAAGCAACCACTATTCAATGGGCGAAAGATTCACTTGGTGCAGATGAAATAAAAAGTATTGAAGATCAATTAAAAAAAGAAATAAACAATCAATATAGTGCTAGTACTACTTCTCACATCTGGTAATAGATGTACAATAGGTTAATTAATTTTTTATTTTATGGATTTTGTTGCTAAAAAAGAAGAACTCATTAAAAAAGGCACAGAATTGTCTAACGAAGTATCTCAACTTCAAGCAAAAATGAATGAACTAAACCTAGAGATTATTAAGATAAACGGCAAGATTGAAATGTGTGACGAAGAAATAACTATAGCCGAAGTCTAGACTTTTTAAATTTACTTTAATATAATGAAGCTATTATATAAATTTTAATGGCTATATCTCCTGGTACATATAATATGACCATTCAAAGGAGGTCAGACCATAGTGTAGATTTTCAGTTAAAAGATAGTAATTCTGCAAATGTTAATATTACAGGTTATATAGTACTTTCTCAAGTTTGGAACGAGGAAAGGACTAGCAAAGTTGCAGATGTAGAAATTAGTGTGACAAGTGCTGTTGGAGGTGCTTTTACTTGGAAGCTAACTGATACACAAACATCTATATTTTTATTGCCAACTTATAAATATGATATTTTGTTAATTAATGGATCTGGAGATAAAGAGTATTGGGTTGAGGGTACAATAACAATGTCAGAAGGATATACAGCACAATGACCTCAGTTAATGTAACAACACAAAAAAATACAGTTACTGTTCAACAGGGAGATGCCACAACTGTAACCGTAACAACGCAAGGCGCACAAGGTGCTACTGGTGCTACTGGTGCTACTGGCCCTGGTTTTAGTGCTGGATCAGTTAAGGACTTTGGTGTTACTGGTGATGGCTCTACAGATGATGGTGCAAATATTCAAATTGCTATAGATGCTGCTGCCAATAAAACATTATATTTTCCTAGTGGTACTTATAAAATTACAGATAGACAAATAACCATAAATAATCCTATTCATATTATTGGAGATGGTAAAAGTACTGTTTTACAAAGCACTATTGCTGATAATTCATCAGTTGGTCAATGTTTTAAAATTCGTTCTAGTAACGTAACTTTTGAAGATATATCAATAGACAGTAGGAATGGAGATGCGGATGGTGGTGACGTTACAATATTAATACAAAGCAATACAACTGCTGGTTTTATAAACGATACATTATTTAAAAATGTTCATATAACAGGTGGTAATACTCTACAGACTTCTGGCAACAGAGTCGGTAGACCTTGCAATCATGGTGTAAAGATAAATGATACTACTAATGTCAGAAGATTAAGAATAGATAGTTGTCATTGGGAAAAATTAAATATTGGATTTTTTACATCAAACGATTATGGTAATCCTACTAATGGTGATATTAGTTGTCGTGATGTAACTGTAATTAATAGTTCTTTTACAGATTTTGGTAAAAGACCTTTTGTGTTTAATAGCGATTTCAGTACGTCAGGTAAAACTTTTGCACATGACGGTATAAAAATCGTTGGTTGCCATTTTGCAAGATTAATAGGACAAGACCTCGATCAAAGGTGTACATATTTAGGCGGTGATGGTGTACGCAATTTAACAGTAACTGGATGTCAATTTCGTGATCTGCATACGGAACCAAATGATGGAGTAATCCATGTAGAAAATCATGGTGATAATTTAGTATGTACTAATAATACTTTTTTAAATTGTGCTGGAGGTATAACTTTTTATTCATTATCTACAAAAGCAATAATAACTAATAATATTATTTTAGGTAATACTAGAAGAAGACAAAAAGTAAAAGTTGTAACTTCAAAAGTAAGTACGGCAAATAATACTATAGAAATAGAGGGACATGAATACGAAACAGGAGATCCTATTGTCTATGACAAAGGTGGTAAGGTAAATGGTACAGATATTACAGGACTAAGCAGTGGTACAACTTATAACGTAATAAAAGTAGATGAAAAATTATTTAAGTTAGCAACCTCATATAATAACGCTTTAGCTGGCACAGCCATCAACTTAACTGGTACTGGAAATAACAGTCAAACTTTTGGAAGTGAGCCTAGTTATTTTCCCGAAGAAGCAATGGTGGCCACAAGTGCTGTTTCTACAGCAAACGATACAATAACTATTAGTAATCATGGTTATCACACAAAAGATTCAATTTTATATGAAAACGGTGGTGGTACTTCAATTACTGGTTTAACAAGTGGTCAAGTATATTATGTTGTAAAAATAGATGCTAATACCTTTAAACTGGCATTAACTTTAAGTAATGCAGCAGCCTTAAGTCCAACAACATTAGATTTAACTGGTACTGGTAATAATGCACAAATCTTTACTCCGTATGCAAAAGACTTTGGAAGTAATGGTATTTTATTAATAGTTAACAGTGATGGTTCTGCTGATAGAACTATAGTAAGTAACAATATTATTGAGGGATTTCATAAAGGAATAGATTTTTCAGGTGATGATACTACCCATGAAATTTCTGATAATTTAATAAATCTATGTACTTATGGATTAAAAATAACAAGTTTGAACAAGGCTTTTATTGCAACAAGAAATAGAGTAAGTAATTCAAAATATTTTGCAGATGTATTACCAAATGCCTCAGTAACATTATCTAATAATATATGTGAAGAATGTTCAAATGTATTTACAAGTACTATTACAGGATCACGAAATAATATTGTAAAAAACTTTAAAATTATAAAAACAATTACAGATTATGTAGGTGGACAAACTCCTTCAAGTAGTCCATCTTCATTTAGAACATTAATGCAAGCCCCAACATTTGGTAAGGGGCAATTTATTGCAAGATTATTTGAAACTGTAACTCCTGATGATGAATGTGTTGCAATAGCAGATTATGAATTTGCAGCAGCAGATGGTTCTTTAACTTTAAGTAATTATCAAAGAGTTAATCAGGGTTCGGTAGGTTTAAATGCAACTGGTAGTAACAGCTTTAGGATAAATTCTAATAATTTTGAAGTATCAGCTTTTTCAGCAATAACTCAATATCTTACATGGGAAATATCATTTACAGGAAATTTAGTATTTACAGATAATTCAACAGTTTCTGGAGCAACTACAACTGTTGATAATTATGGCACTAAAGAGTTGTTTTTTAGTGATGTGAAAAAGGCAGAAGCGACTGTTGATGGATTTAGTATAAATGGTGATTTGGCAGTAAGCGGAAATATGACCGTTTCTGGGACGGTTGATGGTCGTGACGTTGCTACTGACGGAACTAAATTAGATGGAGTTGAAACTGGAGCTACCGCAGATCAAACAGCAGCAGAGATAAAAACATTATTAGATAGTAATGGTATTGTTAACTCAAACGTAGATGCAAGTGCAGCTATAGCTGGAACAAAGATTAGTCCAAATTTTGGGTCGCAAAATATTTTAACTCAAGGAAATTTCACAATAAATTCCGCAAGTCCTCAAATAAACTTAAATGATACTGAAAATAATCCTGATTATAGATTATCTAATTCTAATGGAATTTTTAAAATAAGAGATACTACTAACTCACTTGACAGGTTTAAAATAAACGCAATTGGTGATATTAATATATCTAATAGTCTAATTGTTACAGGAAATGCGATATTTGGGGGTAATTTGACCGTTTCTGGAACGACCACAACTATTGATACGACTACTCTAACAGTTGAGGATAAGAATATTGAATTAGGTAAGGTTGGAAGTCCTACAGATATAACAGCAAATCTAGGTGGTATAAGTTTGTTAGGAGATACTACTAAAACATTTCAATGGTTGAATGCTACTGATAGCTGGACAAGTAGTGAGCATATCGCTTTACCTGATAATAAAAAATTACAACTAGGAGATTCGCAAGATTTAGCTATTTTTCATAACTCTACAGACTCATTTATTGAAAACATAACTGGTAATTTACACATAAGACCTAAAGCTGGAGTAGAGGGTATAAAGCTAGTTCCTGATGCTAATGTTCAATTATTTTATGACGGAATATTAGCAGCCCAAACAGTTAATGGTGGGCTAAATGTTATTGGTACTGTTATTAGACTAAGAAACACATCAAATAATGGAGATCTTATAAAATTATTTCACAGCGGTACTGGTGGAAATGGTTTATTTACTTCTGAAATCGGTGATATAAAAATACAACCAAACGAAGATGGCGGTACGGTTAAATTATTTGAAACTACAAACGGAACTACCACACAAAGATTAGCAACTACAAATAATGGTGTAACAATTAGTGGAAATTTATTTGGTGGTAATTTCAATGCAGCAACTGATGGAAATACAAGCATTAGTTTACAAGATACTGGTCATGGATTTTCAGCTTCAGAAGTTAAATTATCAAATGGTGGTCGAGATTTAAACATAGTTGCACCGAAAGATATACGTTTATTTACTCAGGGTGGTGAGAATGCGATAGTTTGTGAAGCCAACGCACAAATAGAGCTATATTTTAATGGTGTGAAGAAGGCAGCGACATCCTCGACAGGGCTAGATGTGACTGGCGATGTAAAAGCCTCTACTGGTATATTATTTGGCACAGATACCTCAGATGATAATAAGCTTCAAGATTATGAGGAAGGGACTTGGCTTCCAACAGTAGTTAGTGAAGGTACAATCGGAACTCCGCAATATACTTGCACATACACAAAAATAGGAAGGCTAGTAACAATAAATGCTGATATTCATCAATTAAGTGACACCACATCTGACTCCCACATTTTAATCGGAGGTTTGCCTTATGTTCCTACAAGAACAAATGGTAACTGGCAAGCTGTCTGTCAAGGAGAGCGTTATGGTCATAAAGATATTATAGTCGCTTACCTTTTATATACTGGTGGAGCTTGGAGGATAGGCTTTAGATATGGTGTGCCTTTAAATCACTTTTCATACGTTAAACATTCTAATATCAGTGATGATGGTAGTGACAATAATTTGAGGTTTACTTTAACTTATGAGCTTGCATCATAATTTAGACCGCAGCTAAGTCTTTAAACTACGCACCATAAACCTGTTAAGTCTGGAGGGCTTTCCTAAATGGCACTATCTGAATCAATTGAATACGACAAAATAGAAGTTCTTAAGTATGCAGTACAAGTTCGTAAGGCAACTGTTATTAAAAAAGATGGCAAGGAGTTAACACGTTCTTTTCATAGGTATGTTTTAGAAATTGGCACGTTAGATGCTTCTGATAATTTAATTGTTACTGATTTATCAAACGAACCAGCCAAAGTTCAAGCAATTTGTAATGCTGTATGGACAGATTCACTTAAAAGTTCTTATAAAGCTTTTTTGATAGCAAATAAAACTATAGAATAATTTGACTGAAATTTTACAATTACTATAATAAAAATATTTACTAATTAATTTTTGTGGTAAAAAAGGTATTTTCAACTTTTCTTTTACTTGGATTATTACTCCCAACAATTACTGAAGCTGGTTTTTCTCCAGAAGGTAATCCAAACAGGCCAAGAGATTACTATCCCGAAGGTAGACCAAGAAAAAGAAAACCAAGATGCAAAAGTAGTGGTGGTGTAACTGTATGTCGTATGCCAAAACCTAGAAAATGCACACGAAAAAAACCTTGTATTCCTAAAGGTTATTATAGAAAAAATCCACCTAGAGTAATTCCTATGGGTTAGTTTTAGTATTTAATTGACGCTGTAATACTCCCAAAGTTACATATAAAGGAGCTAAAGCCATAATTCCTGTAAAGGTTATAATGGTTACAGGTACTAATGCTTTTAAAAAGGCTTCTCTAAACATATGTATAGAAAAATTTTAGACGTTTTAACAATCTTATCTACAATTCTTACTTTAGCCATTATTGGTACAGGATTTTTTACATACAAGTATGTAAAAAGTCCAGAATTTGAACGTAATTTAAAAAATAAAATTATGGGCGATTTAGAAAAAAAAATGCCTAAAGTTTTAGAGGAGAAAATTCCTAAGTTTACAGGAAAATCTTTACCTTTATGACAATGAATTGTTATTGGTGTAATACAGAGCTTATAACAAGTGGTGATATAGATATTGATGAGTCAATGCCAACTTATCCTGAGTTTTCAGTAATGACTAATTTAAACTGTCCACGTTGTTTTTCACAAGTTGAAATACTAAAAAAAAGAGATGCTTTTGATTAATGATTTTTAATTTTTTTAAAAAACTTGTTAAATATTATGTTGATAAACTTATACATTGGTTGCGTATGCAAAAATTTAATTTGGAACTTGATAATGATATAAAAAAGTATCATGAAGAGTTAGATAAAAAAATAAAAAAGCCTAAAGTAATAGAAAAAGGTAAATTTGGAGAAGATGGCTGGTCTATTTCTATTGGAGATGTAGATGATAAAGATACCTGAGATATATATACCAAAGGTAGAAATACCAAAAATTAATATACCAGCTCATAATCCATACCAAGTTCTAAACATACCACTACCGTCTATTGTATTACCTGGTTGTGTAAGGTATCACAGAGATGCTTCGCCTAAAAATACTGCATTATATGAAGATGATCCTACAGGTACAGTAATTAATTGTCCTTACGGATCAATGCCAAGTTTTAAACCATTATTATATGACAGAAGAAAAATAAAAATTACTGAAGCTAAAAGAGAAGGAAAAAAGACTGATAACGAAGAAGAAGTTCAATACAAACAAGAAACACCTAAGTTACCAAAGAAAAAAGATGAGGAGTTCTTTATAAAATGCCCTGATGACAAAAATTTAAGAGTAGGTATGTTTGCATCAGAAGATAGGTTAGAAAAGGTTATAGGCCATAAAATTTCAGAAGATGGCAAAACCTGTATTACCTTATTCGAGACAACAAAATTTGTTGATCGTTGGATACCTGCTCCTCCTTTGCTTGTCAGCACTAGCCTTATTGCAATTACGGCTGCTTCAAGTCCCATTATAGTTAATTTGCTTAAAAACCTTATACGGACTGCTATAAAAAAAGTTACTTCTCGGAAGTCAAAGAATGTTGATGCGGAATAATTTGACCTTGTTTAGGTGGCACGATTTTGATATCGCGGCATAAATTGTAGTAAGGGGAGTCAATTGTGAATTCTATTCCAGCGATTTTCTTCTCTCCGCAATGACGCAAACGTGCCATATGCCAATCTAATTCAAGGTTCTTTAATTTTTGTTTATTCAAGTCGTTTTGTACTTTAGCGGCTTCTTTGCATTGTTTTGTATATTGTCTATCTAAGGGAATACTAAAATTTAATGTGATGCCGGTTCCAAGTGCAAAACTATCTTTATTTGTACCAGAATAATTTTGTTGATAAAACAGTATTGAACCTGGGTTGTCTGGCGTACCATCTCCTATTGGGTTGCCATCATCATCAAAATCTCCAACAAGATCTGTTTCATCGTACACAGGGGTATAGTAATAGTCTCGATACGGCTTGCGATAGTTTGTATTAAATGTAGTGAACGGAGTTATGGTCATCATTGCTCCTTGGCAAACAACACCGCCTCCATATTGATTAGTGTGAAATCCTCCATTATTAACATTCCAGTTTTGGTTAGTTACAGATCCACTATTTGATTGACTAACAGAATTAGCTAAAGCACCAGTTGGCAACAGAGCTATTGAAAGACAGATGTAGAGGTTACTACCGATTGGGTTTCTATGGTGCGATTTATGGTTGTGACATTCTGAAGACCGGGCGCAGAATAACTTTCTGTAAATTGAAAGGCATCTCCTGATGTTGGATTTGTAAGAGTCCAATCTGGTTTTGTTGTCATATCTGCTCCTTTCCATGTATAGCTTTGCCCTCCTACTGTTCCTGTAACATCAACGGCATCAGGTGATATTTCGCCATCTGCACTAATACCAACACCTGTAACGGTATATTCATATCCTGTTTTATAGTCTTTACTGGTAATTGATTCTGTAATTGTTGTTTGAGTATTAGTTGTTGAGGACATCGTACCGGTTGTGAAATTAGGTACAATATTTGCATTAGCAGGTAAAACATATATAAAAGACAGTAATAAAAGCTTCCGCATAGCTCATTTCTAATCCAAGGTTACAGAAGTTACATAAGAAGCTGTTGCTGTAGTACCAGCCCCTCC
>VTLG01010532.1_pt1 | contig 25811 bp, 35 predicted proteins | sample 4694571 | NCBI WGS metagenome assembly VTLG01 (sample SAMN12604809, study PRJNA352737) | marine metagenome | biome: ENVO:00000447; feature: ENVO:00000209|ENVO:00000569|ENVO:01000036; material: ENVO:00002151; isolation source: viral sequences binned using virsorter ...
CTGATTTTTTTATTGCTTCGTTGTAACCAGTATTAAGACAATCATAATAATTATTAAATGTTTTTGGATATTCGTAGGGAGGATAACAGACATTAGTATTAAAAGAACAAAGAAATAAAGTTAAAACGATTTTCATAATAGCTTCATATATAACTATTATTAAAATAGTTAAACCTTTGGACTAGACAGCAGTAGCTGGTACACCATTTGAATTTTGTTGAGGAGATTCTGCAAAAGCTATATACACATACGTAGCATCAGAACCATTAGTGGCACTATCTGTTGCTCTCACCTTAAAGCCGTTAGACAAAAAGTCTATTGCAGAAATAGTATTGCTTGTAACTTCTGCGGCATTTTCATCAGTTTTGACGTAATAGTTATTTGTATTTACTTGTCTTGTTTTAGTTTTCATGATCCAGTTGTCAGTTCCACCGCTATTTTTGTACAAAATCATAGCGGGAGTAAATCCGCAGTGGATTACGGGGCCGTTTGCATTTGCGTTGCCAGTCCATTTTCCTGCTTTACTATAACCTTTTGTATTAGCAAAAAAATATCCAACATAATTTTTACCACTATAATTAACTCCATTTCCATCAGAAGAATCCAAAGACATATTGACAGTAGTTGGGTCAGTAGTGTTCCAAGTTGTAGAAGTTCCAGCGGCACTATTAGTGTTGAAATAAAACTCTTTAGCATTTCCTAATGATGAATGATAAACCATCCAATATTGTGTACTGTCAGTAACTTTGATAAATGCGAAGTCAGGAGCTTTTCCTAATCCGTGAGGTAATAAATGATCGCTTCCTGTTCCAGCCCATTTAATGATGGATTGCCCAGCAGTTTGATTAAAAGAATAACCAGCAGGAGTTATATTTGAACCCGTTGTAGTAATTCCTGATGTTGTTCCCATTTTCCAACACCAAGCTACATAGTCAAGTCCATTTTGACCACTTCCACCTTGTTCTCCAGTTGTAAAACCATCTGAACTAAAAGCACTTACTCCATTTGAACCTTCGTCATTTTCTGCAGCATTATCATCTGGTCTTAATCTTTTTCCTGTTCCCCTCACAGAATCGTAAAGACAATGAGTTTCGGCATTACTCGTTGATTTTGTCCAGACTGCATCGGGTTGCATATCTTCTGTGCCTGGCAGAGTTACAGCAGTTGAAGTAGATGTGCCAGAGTAAACAACTGGTTGAAAATAAAGTTGAGGATTATCCATTGTCCAAGCCATTATCCAAACTCCGCAATATTTTTTGAACACAAAGAATAATATCCTGTGGGTACTGCCATAGAAAAATTACCATAACCGTTTCCATCTGCATTTCCACCAGCAGTTTTTCTTCCATTAAAAGTTCCGTTTTGACCAGCGTTTAAATCACAAAGTGTGTCATAAGTTGAAGAATTTGCACCGTCTTGATATGCTATTACAAAATCATCATAGTTGCCTAAATTAGAAAAACTTCTAGCATTGGCATTTGTCATAACACTTCCATTTTTATACAATGTAATTTGATTGTCATCTCGATTAATAGCAAGTGAAATTATATCGTTAGTTGTATAGGCATCACTATTAGTTCCACTATCAGAACCATTTTCATAAATATCGCCATGCCATTTAAAAACAATACCTATATGACCAGATTGATACCAATGATGATTTTGTAAGCTAGTTAATGTGCAAACTATTGTGCCTGGATCAGAGTCAGCAGTAGCATGATTAAAATGCAATTCGCAAAACCACTTGCCCTGATTGGGAATTATTTGAGTTAATGGACCTTGAGCTCCCATAGTAGCTCCTTGTAAATTACCCTCTCTATAAGTCATAGTATAAACACTACCATCATCGGCTCCTGCAGTAACTAAAGGATTAAAAGTAGGAAAATTATTTGTTGGAGTATCAATCATTTGGTCATTTGCGGCAAAATTAACTTCTGTCCAATCTTGACCACCATTAGCATTATTGCCTAAATTACTGCTATCTTTAAAATCTAAATAAAAACCAGCCGTACCAAATGTGAGTCCGCTGACATCTTTCGGTTGCCAAATTGTAGGAGAATCAGAATTAAATTCTCCAAAATCAGTAACTGCTGCGGCAGTTCCGTCAAGCATAACCACTTCTGCCATGTAACCATCAAAATAATTTCCTGATCCATAGCTTCCTATTGTGTGTTCAAATGATTGGTTAAAAACTGTACCAGCGTCTTGTGATATATGAGTATCTGTGCTAAAAGAAGTTTCCTCTACACCATTAACATAAATTCTTTGTCTATTTGTTGCCGTTGAACTTGTAGTATCGCAAACAAAAACCAAGTGCATCCAAGAAGTACAATCTCTAAATAATCTATTGGTAATTAATCTTCCCTCATAAGTTCCGTCATATCTTAAAGAAAATTCAATAGTACCACCACTTAATAGTTTTACAAAAACTTCTGAAGTACCTGATGATCCGTAATTATGAAACAAAACATATTCTGTTCCTATCTGACCTATTTTAATCCACATACTAAAAGTCCAAGTTTTACTATTACCAGTTGATGATGGTGTTCTAGTCATTTTCATACTACTAGCATTATCCCATCTAGAAGAATTATCTACGTCAAACGAAGTTGATGCAGTTGCTGATGCTACGTTTCCTGATGGTATTGTTGGTAAAGGCATTTAAACCTCTAATACTGGCCACTCGCCTAATGGTCTTTCGCCATCTGTATAAACATATAAAGCGGCTAAAGCGTCTACGTCAGACGCATTGTCAATGGCAGTTTCCATTTCATTTGATTTTGTTCTTACGTTAGTTCTAAAAGTTGCAATAGCACTAGGTACTGAATATTCTGCTACATCAGTTGCTTTAATAACGTGCCAATCTGTTGGTGCTAATAATACTGATGCGTGTTGTTTTATGGTTTGTTTGTGTTGACTTTTTAGACCTTTGGTTACAACATCATTTTCATCAGTAACATCACTTAATTCTTTGGGTGTTGCAATTCCATAAGAAGCTGTAACTTGACCATCAGCATAATTAAAAGATTGACTTGTATTTATGTAATATGCTTCATCTTTCTTATTAGAATTATCAAATACTATTTCGTAAATCCCAATAGCTTCTCTTTCTTCGTTAGTCCATCGAAAAGAAAATATGTTTCTTGAATGACGAGTGTCTCCAATAACCATACCTTTTGGTTGATTAATTATTTTTGTTATTGCGTTATCTTCTACTAATGCCCACATATTTTAACTCTCACTTAAATTTAATGTTCTACCAACTTCTTGCCATACTGCTCCATTGTATCTGAACACAAATAGATCGCACTTTGCATCTGTATCAGTAGTAGTTGGTTCTGTACTTGCCGCAAACTCAAATACAGTATTCCAACCGATAGTATGACTGCCGTTGTAATTAATTTCTAAACAAATAAACGCACCCTCGACTGGATTACTTGGTGCTGAAAAAGTAGTATTTTCTGTTGTTTGGTGATAAGCATTTGGTTTAGCTTGTGCGTCCCAAGCAACTGCATTTGAAGATGATGTTATGGCTTGTTGCGGAACGTAAGCTAAATCATTAAACTTAATAGCCCCTGTTCCATTTGTACTAATATCTATATCTCCATTTGCACCATCTGTTATTGCAATTTCTCCTGAATTTGTTCCTGAATTTGTATTTAAAATAAGATTGTGCGCACCACTAGAAGTTATCGTTGAATTTCCAGTACCTGAACCTATAATTGTTTTTCCAGTACCTTTTGGTTTAAGGTTAAGGTCTACATTTGTTTCTCCACTTGATCCTAGAATTGGGCCATTGCCTGTAGCGGCATTTGTAACTTCTAATTCATTAACTGCATCAGTAGTTTTTTGAAAAATAATTTGTTCGTTCCCACTGTCATCTGCAAGAAAATGAGCATCATCTATTTTTATATTAAAAGAATTAGTATCTAAATCTGCACCTAATTGAGGAGAAGTGTCATTAACTATATCAAAAGTAACTGAACTATCAGACCAATCCACAGTATTAGCCGTAGAGTTAATTGTTCCTAAAGTAATATGACCCGCACCATCATATAATTTTAAAACCCAAGCAGCCGCTCCACCACTTGTGTCTATCCACATTGTTCCCTGTGCAATACTGCCAGGGGCACTTGTTCCTAAATGTGATGTATTGAGAGCTCCAAGAATAGTATTTAATTCAGACCTAAATGCTGAAAATCCTATATTCGCTAATGATACATCGCTTGCTTGACTCATAATTTTATTAATCCTCTTTCTATTTATCTATATCATAAACACTATGATTTCAAGCCATACCCTTTGGCTACATAATCAAAAGTCCTATTTTGTGCTGCCGCAGAACTATTGTAAAAAGTAATAGTAAAGCCAGTTTTTGTTTTGCTAGTAATTGCATAATAATCCCCAGTAGCCATATTTTGTGCCGCTATCCCAACTGCTGGGCTTGCGTAGAAAGCATTTGTATAAGTAATTGCTTTTGCCCCAGCTCCACTAGCTACATCTTCTCCGCTTTCTAATCTTTTTTCTAATGCTAATCTCATCTGCATTTTAGAAACTTCAGGTCTCACTTTATTATCATCACTTGTTAATTTTAATCTAAATTTAAAATATCTTCCCTTAATAGTAGCTTGTTGCGAAATATTGGAAAAGGTAGTAATTGCTCCTAGAGAGCTTTCGCTAGAACCTACTTGTAAATAAGCATTACATTTTGTACCAGCGTTTCCATCGAAAGGACCCTGTGCGTCATCAAAAGCAGAAGCTCCACGACCACTATCGAACAAGTCATATAAATCGTTTGCTATCATATCAATAGTTGATTGAAAGGTTGCATCATAAACTGCGTCTAAAGAAACTTCAGTAGAACCAGTATACAATCCTGATGATTCTATATTTGCTTGATAATAAGTAGGATTAGAAGTTATATCAGTTCCACCTAAATCAAAATCCCCCTCTGGCGAATCAAAATTTCCAACAGTAGAATCGAATAAAGTAATTGTATCTAGTGTTGCAATATCATCATTGTCAGAGTCCATACCTTTTACACAATCTCCATCAAACGTACCATTCCAAGTTTGCCCAGTTGCAGCACTAGCACTTTCTTCGTTATAAGTTGCAACTGTTGTAAAATGTTCTAATCCTGAAATATTTGAATAAACAATTTTTTCATTATCAGATTCATTCCCTAATTTATCAACTGCTTTAATTAGAAACGCACCAGTACGAGCATTGATTGTTACGTTGTTAGACTTTCTTCTTACAACTTGTGTCAAATTTGTTGAACCTGCCCAACTGGCATTGCTAGTTACATCTTGATAACGAATTGAATAATAAGATACATCTAAATCTGAAACTGGCTCCCAAGATAATTGCATTTGATTTGAACCCACCATAGAAACTGACAATTCACCAACATCACTTGGTGTATCAGTAGCACCCACAATAGTTCGTGTTGCAGTTACATAGCTTGATGAAACTCCCATTGTGTTAATAGCTTTTACTCTTACTGAATATTCAATTCCATCTACGACATTTAATTGGTGGTAATTTAATACAGTACCTTTTGCGATAACTTTATAATCGCTTTCAGAAGTTTTTTTAGTTTCAACTTGATAGTATTGAACAAATTTATCTGTACTAGCACCCACTAAAATATTTAATCTTGTTAAAACAACTCCATCTGAATATTCTACTAATTCATCTGAAAGTGTAACAGACGCTGGAACAGCTACGGAAAAAGGATTAGGTAAAGTAGTATCAGGGATAGTTGCCGCCTGTGATTGAGCAGTCCAAGTATAATAAGACGCTTGATATTCTGTTAGTTGTAATTCAACACTTAAATCTGCACTAATTTGCATACCTTGTATTCTAAATGTTTTGGCAGAAAATGATGGTGTAGCATGAGTTATATTTACTAACTCTCCTACCATTAAATCTAAACCAGTCGCATCACATCTTAAAGATACATTAAGATTGTTTCTACTTCTTCTACAAATTATTTCTGCAATTTCTTGCGCTTGATAAGGTGATGTTATTGATGGATAGTCAAATCTTCCTTCTAATAAAAAGCCACCATCTGCCGTTTTCATTGTGGAGTGTTGGTCAGCACTTGTTAATCCACTATCGTCTATTGGTGGCCATTGTGCTTCGTCAGATTGATAGTTTTTATTTGGGTTTATAAAAGTAACTATAACACGATTGTACCTAGAATTTTTGTCTAAACTGTTTACTTTAATTCCGCCTATAATGTTATCTTCTGTTAATGAAATACTTGCTGAACCAGTAGTTTCTGCAATAACTTTATATTCTCCATTGGCATAATTTAGATAACCTCTAAATCCTGAAACCATTTCTTTTAAATTATCAATACATTTTTTTTTAGTATCTAAAACATAATTCATGTCTAATAAATCAATAGCACTAGCAGAACCATAAGGAGTAACATCTGCATCACAAACATCAGAAGCCGTTTGCCAATCTGCATAATCTCCATCAAAATAACTGTTAGCAACACCAAGACCAAATCTAGAGTTTCTCATATAGTCTAAAGTACACCACACAGGATTATCAGACCATTCCCAAGTTGAAGCCGTATCTTCTCTATGTGAACCTGAACCTCCAGTTTTTGTACCATCTAAATTTGCGTTATAAACTTTTCTTCCTTTTATTTCTGCGTGTACTGATGGTATTCCCATAAAGCAATCTTCATTCCACTTAAATTTTAATGCAAGATAACTAATGCCTCTTAATCTATGATTTGAAGTCCAAGATGACAATGCACCAACTGTTGTATTATATGTTTGGTCGTCTCTACCATCATACCAAGTAACAGTTATTTTAGAATCGCTATCTTTATAAAAATTAGAATCCCCACTACCAACTGTTCTTTCTGTTCCGTGTGTTAATGTGCCAGACCATGTAACTTGTTTATCATCAACCCAAATTTTTTCGCAAGATTCTACTTGTCCCTCACATAAAGCTATAACCATATATAAATATTCATTAGTAGTCCCTGATGATTCTAGAAATGCTAAAGTTCCCCCAACTTTTCTTTTGCCATAGATAACTGGAATAGGACCATTAGCTGATTGTTTGTTTAATAAAATACCTTTGGCATTTTGTTCAGAAAGATTGTCCATGTCAGGAGTATCAGGCATTTTAGGTTTACTTAACCAAGAAATAACTTGAATACCTATTGATATGGCAGTAAACCATCCTTGATATTTACTTCCCCAACCTTTTATATTTCCAGCGGCTCTTACAACGCTTTCAGCTTTACTTGATATCCAACTCTTAACACCGCTAATACTTATAAAAGATTTTATTCCTGTTTCATTAACAGGTTTCCCATAACCACCTAATTTTTTTAATATTTTTTCTTCGTGTTTATTAATGTAGGAAATAAACTCACCTTTAGGTGCATATCTATTTAATATTTTTTTTGCTATTTTAACTAACAATCTATCAAACCAATTAAACATTATTCTCTACCCCACTTAATATCTCTTACTGTTAATGCTGAAAATTCAAACCCTTTGTCTGAAGAAAAATGTCTCTGCTGTGAATTGTCTGAAGAAGTTCTACCATTTATTTTTTCAAAATTGCCGAAATGGTTTGTTGCTGTAATTGATAGACTTGCAACATTACCTCCATCTTCAATAGAAAAATTAGACAAACTTCCGTGAAATAATAAGAAAGGGTCTGCAACACATCCAGTTCCACTAACAATTCCTCTATAAACTTTTATGTCTGTACCAAGAACATCATTACTTAAACAAGTAGAAATTAAAGATTGATCTACTCCTGAAAAAATTAAGTCTATACTGTTTTGAATTGGAGTGTTAGATTCAGGAACGTTTCCTATTCCCAATAAAATTCCATCTGCATTATACGTTTGAGAAGAACCCTCAATATCATCTACTATATCAAAAGAATTATCAGTCTTTCTTACTGGTGTTGAAAAACCTAAATATACTAAATGACAATAAGTTGGTGTTGCCGCTAAAGCGTTTTTTACTGCTGTTGTTAATCCTCGTGCCATTTATTTGTTCCATTTAAAAGTCTGTTTAATTGTTTTGCTATTTTTTTCTTTTCCATTACTTGTTTCTCCAATTTCAACTGACGTAGTGTCTGGGCTAATATTATAACCGCAACCACCTAAAAGAATTAATAAAACTATTAATATTGTTCGCATTATTCTTTTTTCTTCTTTTTCTTCTTTTTCTTATTAAACTTCTTTTCAATCTTTTCTTCCAACGAAGATACTTTTTCTTTAATAAGCACCATGTCAGTAGAGAGCGAGAAGGTTCTAGATAAAGTCCAACCACCCAACGCGAGTAAGATTGCCAACAATGCAGTAATAAGTTTCTCATTCATTATTTCGCATACCCTTGCGTGTCATATTTATCTTTTACAATTTTAACTATTTTAGTTGAACCCATGTATTCCTCTAATACTGCGTCTATTTCACCGCAAGCCATTCTAACATTTTGAGGATTGACACTTCTCTCAACCGTCCTTTTCATTTTTAAGCACGTACTCATTTTTTGATCTTTAACGTAAGTATGCTCTATAATACCACCTTGATAAAACATACATAATGCTACGACACCTTTAGTTATGATTTCCATTTGCTCTCACCTTATCTTTAATTTTTTCTAGTTCATTTATAAGTCTTTCTACATCTTTTTGTAGTCTTGTTATATTTGTTGCGTTATGACGACTTTCCTTAAGTTCTTGTTGTATATCTTCAATATCTTTTAAAGCGTCCTCAATTAATAAAAACTGTTCACTATCTGCTGGAAGTGAACCTAACTCTCCTCTTGGCCACTTAATAGAAAATTCGACAGCTCCCTCTAGGTCTTTTTTAATTAAATGGTTATCTGTTTCTAGAGTATTAAGTCTTTCAATAATTCCAAAATAAGCCCACACTCCTAGTGCTACAGCTCCTATTATGCTTATCAGATTCTTTAATGGCATATCAACAGATGTGTTTGCAGATACTTTCATTAAAACGCCTCACAAACATCAAATTCATAATTATATTTATCAATAAAACCTATGTCATATTGTTGAACGCCACCCTCTAAATAAACTGTAAATGGAACATCGTCATAAGTAACAGTTTCATCGTTAGATAAATTTTCAATAATTGGAGGTTCTATAGTTACAGTTGCCGCATTACTAGATGGAGTTACATCTGCAACAACCATGTAAACTTTTGTATGTCCTGAAAATTTTATAAAATCTCCAGCTTTAAGAGAGCCAGCAGAATCAGCATTAAATCCATCAATCGCTATTGTTGTATCTCCAGCAGTATGAGCACCATTAACAGATATTGTTGTAGTTTCAGAACCTAGTGCGTCTTTTATTTTTGGAGGTATAACTGTAAATGTTTCTTTCTGTCCTCTTTGTTTTGTTATAAAAGCAAGTATAGGAGCAAACTCTGTTCTAGTTAAATTTGTATATTTGCAAGTAAATTTCCATCTTTGGTTATCAATTTTTCTAGCATATCTTCTGCCACTATCAGATACTGAAATTAAAGTATTGCTTTCGTCTTTAAAATTAAAAGCATTGAAAACTGGAGATGTTGGTAATTGTCCACTCATTAAATTATGTTACTCCTACCTTGTTGGTTTACTGCGCTATTAATCATGCTAACTATCATTCCTCTTTCATTTGCTAGTAATTGTTGAAACCCTCTTGCATCAACTGCATTTATATTAAAATTTACATTGACTGTTTTACCATCTTGATTAGGCAATATGTACCCTGATTGCCCAGGCACAAACATTTCAGGACCACGTTCTCCAACTCTATATGCTTTCTCTGAACTAACTGGACCACCCTCTGCTCTACCTGAATAAGTTGTTGCCCTAATTGCTGAAACTTTAGCATAACCTAAAGCTATACTACTTGCGGCTAAAGCAAAATTTAATGGAGGAGGATAACCACTATTCAATGCTTTGTTAAATGAACCAATAGCATCTATAATAGCTTCTTGAATTTTCCATGCTTTAAATGCCTTAAAAGCTCTCCTAGATGATGTACTTAAAATAGCTAAAGTATCTTCGGTATCTTTCTTTAAAAGTTTAACACCTTTTTCACGCATTTCTTTTTCACGTGCTTCTTTCAGCTTACCTTGTTTTAAAATACGATTAAACTTATCCATTTCAGCCGCCTCGTACATTTTGTTACGATCTTCTAATAATTTTTTTTCTTTTTCTAATTTTTCTTTTGCCCATTTCTCTTGTATTTTATCTAAACGCTCTCTACTAAATACTTCAGCACCATCTTCTAAATCTATTAATTTTTCATTTTCTTTTCTTAATTCTCTTAATTTATTAATAACTAAACTTATTCCAAATGCTATTGCGGCTGCACTAGCATATAATAAATTTCTTTTCATAGATGCATTTAGGGCATTTTGTGCAGTTACCATTGTCCAAAGAGCTTTAGTTGCTAAACCAACGGCAACCGCAACATTTCCAAAAAATATAACAAGTTTATATGCAATAATAGTTTGTATAGCGGTAATTAATAATCCAAAATTATCATAAAGAATAACAACTGCACTAGCAGTTTTTTCAACTCCAGTAGCAAGAGTTTTACCAAAAGACCTAGCCATGTCATCTATCTTTGCACTATGTTGGTCAAGAAAATCGTTAAGGTTTCCAAATTTGCCTTTTAATTTTTCAAAAAATGCTGACTCAACAGTTTCTAATTGAAAGTTAAACCATTTATCCCCTAACATTGAAAGAGTACCAGTAAAGGTATCTGCCATTTCCTGTGCCGCATCCCCAAATGCTCCACCTTTTCCAAACAGTTCAAAAAATCTTGCTTTGGTTTCTTCTATGGTAACTTTGGCACCAGCTTGAAAACCCATTAAAGCACGAACCCCTCTGTCTCTAAATAAATCGGCTGCACCTATACCAGCACCAAATGACCTTTGGATTTGCTCTGCTGTTGTTCTAAAATCTAGTCCTGTAACTGCCGCTACGTTACCAGTTAGTTCTAACATTTTTTTAAGTTCGTTTGCGTCTTTAGTTACAACGGCAAGGTTTCCTGAACCTTGTGCAATTTGTTCTAGAGAGAAAGGTACTTTTGCCGCAAATGTTTTTAATTCATCAAATGCTTTTGCACCCTCTTTTGCTGATTTAAATAAGAATTTAAAACGTAGTTGTAGGTTCTCTACGTCCATTGCGGTTTTGATAAATGATTTACCAACCATTCCAGCACCTAAACCAATTAATGCTCCTTGTACTGAAAAGATAGATTTTCTTAAACTACCTAAACTACCTCTTATTCTTGAAAAGGCGGCTTTAGTTCTATCCTTTGCATCTATATCAAATCGTAATTTATTTCTTGCCATGTTTCGTTGCGTTTAATTTTTGTTGTCTTTCTTCAAGTTTTAAGTATGCCATCCAATATTGAAACTCATCCATAGTCATACTCATAACCTCATTAATAGATTTTTTCAACCTATCGGCAAGATAGAAAGCGTTATGTAGTTCTATATCTTTAGATAATTTTTTTTTCGCTCCCGTAGGAGTCTTTGAAATAGAGTATTTCTGTTGAGATTGCTGACACTACATCAGGATCAACCTTGTTCATTAAGCGATCTCTGTCATCAGGTGTAAAGATTTTTTTACCCTCTTTATCTTCTGCTTTTAAAATTAGAGCTTCAACCATCATAGACGATATGTCTTCTGATTTAGCACCTAAATTACGATACAGTTTTCTTTTTTCTGCAAGGGTTAATGGTTTAGCATAGATAGTAGTTTCCCATTCAGGAACATCTATCTTTTTTCTTTTGATTGAGCTAAATTGTTCTTCTGCTTGGTCTAGGATAGATTTCTTTACTTCAGACATAATTGACTTCAGTTCTATACAATAAGGATAGAAATGTCAATTATACTGTTGATCTACTTAAAGCACCAGTTAGAGTAGCGTCAAAAGTTGCCTCAATTATACCATCAGTTGGAATAGAAATGGAAGTACCAGTAACTAACCATGTTCCTGAATAGTAATAATCGCTAGAGTCAGCACCTTCAGGAAATAAATCTAATGCAACAGACGAACCCTCTGCAAGAGCAATTTGTCCATTCGTATCAGTTTCATCCCAAAAACACTCAACACTAACAGTAGCACCTTTTTTTCCTACTTGGTAAGTTTTAGATGTATCAGTTAAAGTTGTATCTTCTAATAACTCTGCTGTAGTGTTGATTGTAAAACTTCTCACTTCAGCAACAGTATTAGTTCCAATTTTAACTATACCACTTGAACCAGTATGATTTGCCATTATTTGTTATCCTTTTTCTTTTTCATGTTGTTGATAGGTTTTTTAATATCAACATCATCTACTTTTGTGTAGCCCATTTTTAAAAAATATTCAACCATGTCTGTTGATGTTTCTATAACATCGCCTTTTGGTGTTTTTAATTTAACTCTATTATTCGCCATAATTATATCCCAGCTTGCACTGCGTTCTCTTTAGTAGCATAGGAGATTGAGTATGTAAACCTAGCCAATCCTGTTTTCTGACTACCGCTATCAAACTCATATTCTGTACTTAACAATTTAGTATCGTTTGCGTGTCCACCTCTAGTTACATCAGAACACATTGCTTCCTCAACTTCTTCTGAAATCGTGTCTAAAGTATCATCTAAATTAGATGTCCCTCTACAATGTGCTTCTATTATTACATTCAAAGTTCTTATCATACTTCTAGTTCCAGCACCTAGAGTATAGCCGTCTACCATTTCATCATTCGTATAAACTATTAATGCTGGTAAGTTTCCAGTTTCTAATGGAAAATATCTCGTTTCATATACGTTAGAACCAGTTGTTGATAAACCAGTTACTGTGGTTACTATTTGTTCTCTAATTGTTTTTCTTATGTGCGCCATTATGTTGATAAATGTAAAACTGTCATGCCAGTTCCATCAGGTTCTATTTTTTTAATTTTATAAGTTATACTATTAACAACCAAAGTATCATCAAATACTGCATCAGAAACATCAGTTGTTTTACAATGAAATTTTGGAACATCTTCAATTATACCTACTTCAGAGTCTCCAATAATCTCTTGTTGGTCTTTGTCAAAAATACCTTTTATTGTAGATGAAGTTCCAGCACTAACATCTGTAAATGTTGCTGATGAACCAAAATCATCAGTATTAAAAAATATTGCTCTTTCTGTATCAGATTCTACTGCCATATAATAATCTCGTTAATTTTGCCCATAGTTTAGGGTTTTGTTTAAAAACTTTTTCATATCCGTTACCTACTGCAACTGCTACTGGTTCTTCTCCTCTTTCATTTATATTTATACCAGCATAGTAAATTATAATATGAAATAACTCATGGATCAAGGTATTGAACAATTTCATACCGCTCTGTCGAGTGTCAATATGTAGTGTGTGTGTGTTTGGGTCAAACAATCCGTAGCAATTATCTAAACGACCATAAATAACTTTTATTTTTCTATTGCCATACTTGATAAAAGATATGGCCATAAACTAAAAGATTATAATTAATACAATTACTAATACTGCAACACCAGCACAATAAGGATGTTTTTTTACAACACCTTTGGCTAGATTAACCCAGTCTTTACAACAAGTTATCATTTTCTCTCCTTATTTTTTTTTACGTGAAAAAATGCTTTTCTTTTTAACTGCTTTGTTTTCAGGTTTTTTAACACTTTCAGATTTTATTAGCATAGCTTTACCCATACCAACTAATAGATTTGCATCGCTTTCACTTGCGTCTACAACATCATCTTTTTTTGCTAAAACACCTTTAACAAATGTCTGTTTTACTATTTTTATTTTCATAATAATTCCTTGTATCTAAAAGAAAAGGCGAGGTCAATGCCTCGCCTAATCTTGTAAACTGCTAATCAATATGATTATGCAATTAAGTCTTGTATTGCCGCAAAACTTTCTGCGTGTCTAACTGCAACATCCACATCGTATAGACCAATAATTCTAGTACCACCTTTAGCAGCATTAGTATATGGATCAACACTTATGTCCAGACTTCCCCATTCTCCGATGATTAAATCATTGAAATTACCAAAAGTAAGAGCAGAACAAGTTCCGCTTGCTGTACCTTTAGTTAGGTTGTCAGGAGAGTTTGTTGTAGAAAAGACATTATAGCCCATCAAGTTTTTCTGGTCGTTCATGATCATTACTGAGTCAGATGAGCTGACTTTAGGTATTGCCATTAGACGAGAAATTTGAAGTGGAGAAGTTAAAAACGCTAATGATCCTACATCTGCATTATCAGTAGCAACTTCTTTCCAAGTTTCAACAACTTTAGCCCAAGTAGCTTGATCACCATTCGTACCCATAGCAACTGAACCAATTCCTGAAGTGTTTAAAATTCCAGTAGGTTTATTGCTTGTTCCAGTACCTTGAATAGCTTGTTTGTCAACTTCGTTTGCTAATGTTTTGATTATGTCATTTCTAACAATCGTCTCAATAGCTGGAGTTGATTGGTGCATTAAATGTCTTGAAATGTCAGTAAATGTTCCCAAAGTTTTTGGGTTCATAGTTACTTGTCTGTAAGTTGGATTTACTTCTGATACAGCACCATTTTCCGCAACCCATGATGCAGAATTTACTGCATTTTGAGCTGGTATTGCTACATCGCCAACTAGACCACTTAAAACTAATGCGCCTGCTTGTCTAACAACCATTCTTGCTCTTAATGCTTCAATAAATGAACCACTTAAAAGATTAGTTGCGACTAAAGCACCACCATCTGCACTTGCGCCTTGTATAAGGTCTCTTTGCCATCTAATGTCAGATGGGATAAAGATTCCTCTTGGAGCTTTGCCTGTTTTACGAGAGATTTCATCAGACGCTTCTTTTTCAAGTTCAGCACCAGACCAATTTCCAGTTGTCATTGCTTTGATAGCTTTGACAATAGAATAGTCTTGAGATTCCTTGTTAGAAAGTCCGATTGCATCTTTTTTGTCCAAAGGTTTTGCATCGCCAAGTTTGTCTAAAACAATTCCTCTAAAGTTTGCAACAGAAACATTATCATTAACTGCTTTACTAGCTAGGTCAGAGCAGTTATGCTTTGCGCCTAGTTGAGTAATTTCTTTAATTCTAGCTGTTTCGTCTTTTCTTGCTTTAGTGATTTGTTCTTCAACATTAACTTGAGGAGTTTCAACTTTTGGAGTTTCTTTCGCTTTTTCCATTGTGTTTTCTCTAGTTATGACTTCAATTCTTTCTTTAGAAGAATTGTTGTCGGTTGAATGAAATCCTACTGATCTGCCAACTCCAACAGTTGTGTCTGCTGGTACAGAAACAATAGAAGCCTCCAATGGTTTCCAATGTACTCGGTATTTTGGATTTTCCTCATCCTCTTTACCTTTCTTTTTGACCATCTTCGTTATCTCGTAGCCAACACTCACATTACTGCGTATGCCATCTACGATGTCTTGAAAGACCTCATCAGCTAGTTGAGATTTTCCAAATCTAACGATTGCACGACTTGTCTTGTCTGCTTCGCTAATTTTAGCACTTTCAATAACACCTATTTGTTTCTCAAAATCATGGTTAAGCAACAAAGGTGCTCTACCACTATTTAAGAATTTAAAATCTTGTTCCCCTTTAATATGGGATAATACTTCTGTTCCAAATGTTCTTTGATAAGGTTCTTCACTAGCAATAGACATAGATACCTTTCTTTCAACTTTATCTATACTAGGTTTTTTTAATGAGAATGTTCTATATTCTTTTGTTATTTCTTTTTCTTTATTTTCCACTTGCTTCGTATCTTTATTGTTCTCGTTGGAGTGTGTTTCCTCTTGTTTTTGCGATTTTGTTGATACCACAGATGTTGTGCTATTAGAAACTTGCCTGTCCCCTTTTTCGTTACAGTCATTTTTATTATCTCCAACTATTTCTGATAAATTATCTTTTTGTTCCATATTTTCGTTATTATCTAATTTATTCATCTTCTTCAACCTTTTCATCAGTTACTGGGGCAAGCCCTTTCTCCCCAAATGGTTCAAATGCTATTTGAATACCATACTTATTAGCTAGTTCTTTTTCAGTTTGTATACTAGCAAAAACATCTTCAACGTCTCTACCATATCCAGCTTGTACGTCTTGCATAGATAAAAACCCATTGTTCATACCTATTTTTAATGCTTCTACTTCTTTTTTAGGATCAATCCATTGCCACCCTCTAGGTCGCCAAATTGGACTATTAAACTTATTATATTTGCCATTAGGTAAATTAGATAAATTTCCAGCTAAAAAAGCCATGTTTAACCACTTGGAGTAAACAATATTCATAAAACCCTCTATCATTCTATGTTGTTCACATTGATAATGACTTCTTTCTTCTAACGCTCCTTGTCTTAAACTAGAATAATTAACGCTTTCTAAATCATTAGCCAAAGTGTTGTAACTTATGTTTAAACTACTTGCGATTGAACGTATAATTGCTTTTGTAAAATCTTTGAATGCACTTGTAGGATGTTGGGGGTCAAATGTTTGAAAATCAGTTCCAGTAGGAAGTTGTTCAAATGTGCCTGGTTCTGCTGACATAATAGGATTGTTAGTATCTGTTTTATCTTCTCCAGTATAAGCAGTTCCGTCTCCTGACTTAAAGAAACCCATTTTACTTGCGCCAACTCTTGCTGCTACAAGTTCTGCTTCCATATAACCATCAAGCATTTTAAGTTGTTTTAAACATGAGGATAATGGAGGTACTCCTCTTGTTTGATTTGGTCTTTCTTGATGATAAAAGTGAATAATTTGTTCTGCTGGTACTATGTTGTATTTACTTTTGTCGTATGAAGCTGGACTATGAAAATTATCGTCAGGATGTACTTTTAAAATATAGTAATTAATTGGTTTGCCAAATTTATCTATTTCAACACCCATTCTAATAATATTTCCGTTTTGTAAATTTTCATTTAAGTCATGGTCTAACCTATCAGACTCAATAAATTCTATTGCATATTTAGATTTGTTGTTAAAATTATAAATTGTTCTTACTATTACTTCTCCATCTCTTGCGTAAATTTCAGCAAATAATTTTTGCACTTCATAAAAAGACATTTTGCCATCTGCGGTACAATTTCCTTTTTTGGCAAATTCTTTCCATCTATTTTCAATTAATGAGTTAGCAAAAGTGTCTAAAGCACCGTTAGGGTCTCTACTTCTAACTTGTAGGTGCATACCTCTTGGGCCAACAACATTATCAACATAAGCATTAATAAATCTTCTAGCATAAGCATTGTTTTTAGCTAAATCTCTTGCTCTATATCTTAAAACTTTAATGGTTTGTTTAATTTCGCTATCTGCCGTTTTGCCTGAAGTAACAAAATTACTTAACAGTCTGCTTGTACTACTACCAGCATAGAAATTGTATCTTTTGCCTCTTTTTCTTCTAAAAAAGTTAATTATTCGTTCACGAAATGTCATCAAATCTAACCTTTACTACTGAACCACTTCCTTCATTGTGGTCTATTCTAAATTCTTTTATTTCTTGTTGGTATTTTGCTTTATAAAAATTATACCATGTAATCAATTCTTCAGGAGTTAATTTGTTTAAACTTCTTCCAGCTATTGCATAACTTGATACATCGGAGTCAGCTTTACCCTCAATTAAACTTTCTAATTTGTCTACCATTATTTTAGCATGAGAACGAGTATCTCCAGTAGAGCCAAAATAGTTATCTTTGACAGTTATTTTTCCAGTTTCTAATATTCTTTCTTCACTATCACTTGATTGAGTTACTTTTAATACCCAAAAATAATCGCCAGTTGTAAATCCACCAGTTGCACTATTGTCTAAAGTAAATTTATAGTAATCATCTACTTCTGTTACTGTTGCAGTAAATGAAGTTCCGCCATTGCTTTCTAATCTTGCAGTCCAAGACATAGCATAACTACCAACTGCATAATCTGTTAAATCTTTTCTGTTCCAAACAACAGTTTCGCCTTTATAGATTGTTCTAGGTTCTTTTTCAGGTATATCTGTAAATATATTAGCCATTTAATTTAATTTTCCCATGATGATACGAAATTACCTCTTTTCTTTTGATTTCTCAACCTAGAGGGATTGACTTTCGTTCTTTTTTGATCTTGTAATTTTTTGTTTTTAGATAACATTTTTAAATCTGCGTTTAATACTGAAAGGGCTGCCAATGAGTACACTCTGCAATCAAGAGCTTCGTTTCTGCTTCTCATTAATATCCATTCACGCCTTTTAAATCCTCGTCTATATTTAGTAACAATTTTTTCTGCCGTAAGCTGTCTAAAATATTCCTCATCGTATGTCATGGGAAAATGACAATATCCAGCACCAGCATTCTGTATATTAAGTCTTGAATATATCAATTCTTTAGCCGTGTCTACACCAACTGGAAATAATGGACACCTCATAATGTTATTTTTAGATGGACGACCTATAATAGTCTTTCCCTCTCCAGCTTGTCCTTTAATTGCAAACACACGTCTAGCAAGTCTAGGTTTACAAAATTTATAGACTTGATTTGTATGGTGTCCACTATCTATGCAACAGGAAATAATACGCATATCTTCATAGGTTTTAGACAAATGTGTATCTAAATCATTCCATATATTAGGAGCAGATGGATCACCATATATTCTAATATAATCTAAACTCCAACTTTCTTCATCTAGTCCCCAACCTACAACTTCCATTTCAATTCTATCATCTTGAATATCAACACCAGCAGTAATGACTAATACTTCTTCAGGAACAGTAGTATATTCTTCTCGTCTCTTAAATAGACCTAAATCATCAATTCTTTCACCCTCATCTTCCCAACTTTCTCCTAAATAAGTGTTTATAAAAACCCTTAATGTTTCAGGCATTTTTTTAGCCGTTAAAAATTCTGTGGCCGCTTCTTGTAATGAAATCCATGGGCTATAAAGTCCACTCAAATGAAAACCAGCAATACCATTAAACTTATTTTGAGCTTTCCAATGTCCTTTTGATATGCTTCTTATTCTATCTGCATTGTCCATAGTTTTCTTACAATTTGGACACTCAATAACTGCGGTATCAGGTCTGTCTTTTTCCCACTTAACATTTTTCCATTCTAAAATATGAAATTCTTTACAATGTATGCAAGGAACATGAAATTTTCTCATATCACTATTTTCGTATGCTTTTTCTATTCTGCTAACTCCAGCAACAGTAGGAGTTGAAGTCATAACTAATTTACTATCCCAAAATGTTGCACTTCTACGTTTGGCAAGTAAAACAGGATCGCCCTCTGCACCAGCCGTACTTGGATACCTATCTACCTCATCACATAAAACAATTTTAATAGGTCTACTGGCTAAAGAAGCTGGAGAGTTTGCTCCGCAAGCGGTAATATGACCACCCTCAAATGTTTTGTGTAGTGTAGTGTTTCCACTATCTCTACTCTTTACATCTGCAACTTTATTTTTAATAATAGGGGTATCTCTAACCATTGTACTTAATCTATCTTGCGACCAAGAACGTGCCATTTCCAATGTCGGTTGAACCATAAGAATAGGAGCTGGTTCATAAGCAATATAGTAACCTATTGTATTTAATAAAGTTTCTGTTTTGCCAACTTGGGAACATGACATAACAACAACTTCATTTACAGATGGGTCTGCACAAACATCCATAATTTCTTTTTGAAAAATTGCTCTAGATGTCTCAAACTTTCCAGCTTCGCTACTACCCTCTGGCGATAGTACACGAAACCTGTCTGCCCAATCACTTACTGTTAGACTGGGAGGCGGTTTTAATAGGTTTAGACTTGACCTTATTACTTCTGACATTCCTTTTGTCGTTTTTGGTAAGGTCTGTTCCCGCAATTTCGTGGAGGGTGTCATAAATTTTATCCTTTAATATTAATTTAACTTCATTTACATTTTTATATGTTAAAACAACTGGCGCAACCTTATTGGGCATTGATAACAGTTTATTTTTTAACACGCTTAATAAATTAAGCCAATTTTTTTTAACCTCATCTTTTGTTATTAACTCTCCCTGTTGTTTTTGTTTTTCTATTTCTGCCAAATCAGCTTGTGCTTTTAATAATCTATTTCTATTAATAGCCAAGTCCTCCGCAGTATATTCGCCTCCAATTTTAGCTTTTAAATAATCTATGTAACCATGAACGCAAGGTATCATGTCATATTCTCCCCTTTGGGCTTTGGGTATTACTTCATCTTTTGCTAATTGTTGTATTCTCCTTTCAGACAACTTTAATAATTGAGAAATAGCTGATAAACTTAATTTAGCCATTAACTTTCTCTAAATAGTTAATTAAATCTGCAATATTATTTTCTTCAACCACTTTTTGCCCTTTCATAATTTTTCTAAAGTCAGTTACTTTATGAAATTGCCCAAATTTACGAGAAATGTGTTTATCGTTAATTTGTTTCTTTAACATTAAAGAACCAATAAGATTTCTTTCTCTATGTGTAATAAATCTTACTGTCATGGAACCCATTTTCCAAATGAGTCTTTACAATAGCTCATAAAAACTACCTTGCCTTTGTATTTGTAAGACCCCCATGATTCGTTGTTGCTATCTTTGTAATTTTTATTCTCAACAAATTTAGCATGCTTATCAAATGCTTGTTCGCAAGTTATTTTTTTAGCCGCCATACCTACTGGTATTTTGACCACCTCATAACTTGATGAAGAAGTTATTAATCCTAAAAATAAAAATAAATAGTTCATTATCTTTTCCCTTGTCCGCGGTATTTCTTATACACACGCTTTTCATCTTTGTTTAAACGCTTTTTATGTCGCCCAATCTTGGGTTTTGATTTTTTAACATAGGTATTAACTCCCCACTTTTGTTTTTTTGCCATTGTGTAATTCGTCTTTCATTTTTTTAATTCTTTCTTCTAATTTGCTAGTATGCAACCAAGCAATTTGATTGTCATCCCTTAATCTATCAATTTCTTTTAATAAATCATTTTCTCGTTTTTTAACTCTGTCTTTTAAAGTAGATAAATAACATATTGAGTCTATTTGTTCTTCAATAACATCTTCTATCCATTCAGGTATACTTTTAGAGTTTTGAGCCATTGTTTTTTGAAACTTTTTCATTCCTTGTTGGTGTCTAATAAATATTCTATCAATAACATCGTTAGTAACTGGGTCAGATGTTTTAACTGTATATTTTTTCATCAATTCCATGTTTTGTTCAGTAAGTTGAGCATTATCTTTTTTTAAAGCCGCAACATATATACCATTATTTTCTACTGTTACTTTAAAAGCCGTTTTTGGTTTTTGTATTTTCTTTCTACTCATATTTTTATCTTTTTGGTCGCCATCCTGTATTAAATGTTTTTTTAGAACCCCTTTTTGTCATTCCTGATTGGTCATGCAATCTTTCCACTTCTTCTTCTTCCATTCCTAATTTTTCTTGGATAACTTTATCAGGTACTTTGTTTTCATCTTTTAGTTTTTGAACAATATCTGCCATTAACATTACTCCATGAACACCTCTTGCCCTGTTGTGTCTAATTGTACTCATCATTTGATTTGAAATATCTTTTTCTTTTAATCTTACAACTGGAACCATTCCATCTGTCATTTGAGAGACTTGTTTATCTTTGCTACACAAACTCCATCTGTGAAAACCATCTACAATTTCATTATTTTCTCTAATAACAACTGGTTGTGTCCATCCATCTTCAATTAGTGAAATTTTTAATAGTTTTAACTCTATTGGTGCAACATGATTAGGATTGTAATCGTTTGCTTTTAATTCTGTTGTTTTTACCCACTCAACTTTACTTATTGGCATTTTGTCTTTGGACATCTGATAACTCCTTTGCATATAATTGTTTTCTTGACTCCCATTCTTCAACATAATCTGTAGAAAAATAAGCTGGTTGTTTTCTATCCTTTAAATCTCCCCTTACCGCTATTTTTAATAAAAACTCCCAACAAATGCCTGTAATTGGATGTGGTGTTTTTTTTAAAATAGGATCAGGTGTTTTTTCTTGGTGTAATTTAATCAATTCATTAATCCTGTATTGAATATGCTCTTGTTCTTTTGGAGGAAACTTTCTAATCCAATAAGACAAGTAGTCTTTCCATTCCATCCCATCAGGTTTTTCAGGATTTGATCTGTTAGAGTATAAAACAGTTAAAGCGTGTCTTGCAGCAGTATTGGCACCCCTAACTCTTGTACTCATCTTATCCCAAATATTCGGAAAACACTCATGGTACATCCATAACCCCTCTAGAGGTTCTTCCCCATACGGAGGAGCACATCTTTGAGCAGAATGAGTAATTCCACACTTTTCCATAATATCATAACTTGTATTGTAATCCCAGCCCAGCTCGTTTGGAGCTGTCCAAACATCTTGAGTAGTAAAATCATATATTGGATATACTTTCCAATAATTTCCAATGTTGTTAGTAATGTTTTGTTGTTTTTTTGAACGTATTGGAAAACGAGTTAAATCAATTTTGTTTTTTAGGGCTTCTTGTATTGGTATTGTTTCTTTTGGTTGAATAATATAATTTTCATGCACTCTTTGAGAAACTGCACGATACCTTGTTAAACTTTCATCTGCTCTTATACCCATAACACATCCAGTTCTTCCATAAGTTTCTACTGGAAACAATATTGGACACAAAAAAGGAATAGATAGTCTAGCACTTGGTACATCACTATTGTAATGGTCTATTTTTGTAATTGCTTCAGGAGGTAATGGTCTAACCCACTTGTCTTTTGCTTCAGTTGCCCAAGGATACCAATAAGGTTCTGCTCTACTACAAGCGTTTCTATGTACAACTGGTACACATAACCATTTAAAATTAATATCAGGAATTTTACTTACTCTTCGACAATAATCTTCTGTTTCGTATGGTATTGCTTCTTCATCAAAAAAAACAACCTCTAAAGGTAAACGTTTTCTTTTCCTTGCTACATCTAATGTTAAATTTAAACAGACAGTAGAGTCTTTACCTCCACTAAATGATACAACAATAGTATCAAATTGATCGTAAGCGTTATTTAGTCTTTCATAAGCTAATTCTAATACTGTTTTATTAACGTTTTCTTTTTTTAATATTTTTCCCATATATAGTCCATACCCAAGCTACAATTCCTGATGATAAAACTGTAAATACTGCTCCAGCTACTTTGTAATCTACACCACCTCCAAAGTTTCCATAGGCCATAAGAGGTGCGCCTACAAATAAAGCAAGACAGATACCATAGAACATACCTTGTTCAGATAACTTCCCTTTTATTATAGTTAATACAGTTGGAATAAGAGTTGATGCTCTTAATGTACCATAAAATAAAAATAAATATAAAATTTTCATGTCAGGTATATTGGCAATGACTAATCCAGCTATTGCTAAACTTACCATACCTATTTTTGCCCAACGCATATCATCATAAGTAATAGTTGTCTTTTTTTGTGAAATATCATGTCCTACCAATGAAGATACTGAACATAATGCACTATCCAACGTTGAAACTAATCCGCTAATTAACATAAATGCAAAAGGTAACAATACCCACGTTGGCAATAAGTGTTGAGCAGTAATTATATTAATTAATTGAGGTTGTCCCTCTAACTTTAGTCCTGCAGCTACAAATCCTATTAGTCCAGTAAAAATTGGAACAATTCCAAACACAATAGCTGAACAAATAAATGCTTTTTTAATTTCTTTCTTTTTTGTAGCAAAGGTTCTTTGCCAAAATGATTGATCGCCAAATGGACCAGCTAATAATCCAATCGTAACTACTATTCCAAATGAATATGCTACTTCAGGATTAAATGGATTACTATAATTGCCTGATATACCACCAATACCATCAAGAACAGTTTGCCATCCACCTCCAGCACTAACAATCCAAGGCACAACAACTAAAACAACAATAAGTATAAACCACATCTGCCAATAGTCAGTTAGAATACTTGCTCTAACTCCACTAACAAAAGAATAAGACAGAGCTGTAATTGAAAGTATTAGAGTAATAAGAAAAAAATCTAATCCAGTTAAATATGCTATAACTGCCCCTCCAGCTAATAACTGAACAGCAAATTGACAAACTGCTAAACCTATTAATTCAATTAAATATAAATTTTGAACCCTATCACTATATTGATCTCTCATAAAACTTGAAAGAGTAAAACCTTTTGGACACATCTCTCGTACTTTGATTGCAAAATAAGTAAAAATTAATAAACAAGCAATGTTTGGTACTGTAAACCAAAACAATCCAGCTATACCTTGCGTATATGCTTTTAAAGTTGCAACAAATAATGCTGGCGCCCATATCCAAGTTGCCGCAACACTAAATCCTGAATGTAACCAACCAACCTGTCTATCAGCTACTAAATAATTTTCTTTTGTTGTACTTGGCTTTAAATAAAACATAGCCAAAACAAACATTAAAACTCCATAACCTAATAATATTGCTATTCCCTCATATTGTGTAAATGCACTACTCATGTTTTGTCTCATCCTCTCTAGCAAGAAAGACTAACGCTTCTGCCGTTGTGTTTAGTTTATTTGTTTGCTTGTAATAGTCTAACCAGTTCATAACTACTACTCTTTCTTGCGGTTTCATTGTAAAGTTTAAATTAACCATTGCATCAGAAAAGTTTGGTGGTTCTATTGTTTGTAATTTTTCAGTTGTAGTAGTAGCTTTAATCTTTTCTAGTTCTACTTCTAAATTTTCTAATTCTACATCTGAATACCCTGTCTGTGTTACTGGAAAATTCTCTAATCGTAGTTTTTGCAGTTCTTCTTTTAATAAACTTACATCCCAACTACTGTCCTGTCCTACTTTGTTGTCTGCAATTCTATATGCTTTAATTTGTTGTTCGCTTAAGTCTGTAACAATAATACAGGGTACATTATCTAATTCTAATTCTTTGGCTGCCTTATATCTAGTGTGTCCAGTTATTATAACATTATCTTTGTCTATCAAGATAGGTTGATTGAAACCAAAATTTTTAATTGAGTCTTTTACTTTTGGTAAACTTAATTCACTATTACGAGGATTACTCTCGTAAGGTTTAATTTCATTTATCTTTAGGTTTGTTATTGTTCTCATTATTTGAAAAGACAATGTTTAAACTAAAACTTCGTCTTTCTCCTTGTTGTTCATAATTTTTGTATTTACTTTTAAATGGATAAACACAATGATCTAAATTAGCTGGAAACATATAAAAATCCCCAACTTGAGGTTTGATCTTTACGTTGTTAGGACAATTTAATCCAATACTTCCATATCTAAAGTCTAGGTAGCCTCCAAATGGATTGTGATCTTTATCTTCTTCTTTCCAGTATTCAGTTATATCTTCAGGCATTCTTAAAAACCCTACGCAAGATATTTGGCAGCCAGTATGAAAGTGATATGGGTTAAAATCTCCAGTAAAACTTCTTACATACCAACCACTAGCAATTCCTACTTTAAACTTTCCTTTCATTTCCTCAAACTGTTTATTATCAGGAAACAAATATCGAGAAGTAATTGCTCCTACCCAACTATAATATTTGGCTAAAACATCTTTAGAAATATGCCACTCCTCTTTTACTCTACCAGCTAATTGATTTGACCAATCAACTTGTTCTTTTTTCTTTGCAACAATTTCATCACAGTCTTTGTTAAAGTCATTTACTAATTCTTCGGGAATTTTTGCTTTAAGCAATGTTGGCCCAAATGGACTTGATAACTCTATCTTTAATTGAGGTTGAGACATATATCGTGTCTATCTAAAAACGAAACGAAATGCAAATATATTATGCCTGACTAGGAGAAATGCGAGGTCGGGCAAACC
>VTLG01014073.1_pt1 | contig 25797 bp, 35 predicted proteins | sample 4694571 | NCBI WGS metagenome assembly VTLG01 (sample SAMN12604809, study PRJNA352737) | marine metagenome | biome: ENVO:00000447; feature: ENVO:00000209|ENVO:00000569|ENVO:01000036; material: ENVO:00002151; isolation source: viral sequences binned using virsorter ...
TTTCAACTGTTGCGTCGCGGCCTTCTGTAAATAATGCTTTAGCAACAGACGGGTCAAATTGAAGCATTTGAACAAGGAAGACTATAGCTTGCTCAGCCGTTAGCAATCCTTCGCCTACTTTTATAATTATGTCAAGCGCTGACGATATTTGCGCTCCATTATAGGACGCTTCTTTGTCAACAGTTATATCTGCCATAGGGTCAGCTTGTTCCTCAACTATTTCGACTTCTGGTTGTTCTTGTGGCTGTTCTATTTCTTGTGGTGAGTCTTCTATTTCTATTCCTTCCTTTTGTTGTTCGCCTTCGTCAAGTACAGCTATAGTTTCAAGGTCTAAGAAGTCCGCCGGTTTAGCTGTGATAAAGAATAAATCAAGTTCGATGTCATTAATACCAAACAGCATACCGAAAGCTTCAAGCACAATTTCTTGGAAAGGAGCTACTACCGTGTTGTTAAATAGCGAATAAGAATCGCGTAACTCGTCCGCGTTATTGCCAAAGCCACCGCCTTCAGAACGTACACCGAACAGTAGCGGGCTTGTGCATCTGTGGCCGGTAAGTATCTTTTCGCTTACCAGCTTACTCATGTACTCGTATAGTCCGTCTGCGCCGTTAGTGTTTATTGGTGTAAACTCTGGAGCGGTTTCGTCGCCGTCATTAAATGTTATAAGTACACGGCCAGCATTGTCGGCGCCTGTAAATTTCTGTATTACTTTTTGCTCTATTCTTTGGCGTTCTTCTTGCGTTGGTACACCATTTTTGAAGCTCAATAACATAGAAGGGAACATGCCCCGGCGCACGTTGTTTAGATGTAGTTCGCTTATCTCGCGGTCTAACTCTATATAATTTGTAGCGCCAGCGTAGTCTGGCAAGCTGTAAAAGTGATAAGAAGGCGTATAGCGTTTTATTTGTAGACATGTCGAAGCGCTTGTTCTGTCCTCAAGGCTAAACGCTGGTATCGCTTTTTCCTTTAGTCTTTTGTTTCGCCAGTCCGCTTTGTAGTAGTATTTATCTACTTTGCCGTCTTCATCAGCTACACCGCTTCGCATTGTCTGAACCGGCAAATGTTTAATGCAAGCTATACGAGTGCGCGACCTATTCCAAATTACATTGATATAAGCCATACCGTAAAGCTTTATATCAAAGCAAACCATCTGCAAAAGGTGGTCGCTACTCTTTCTTAGTAGGTCTTGAAGGCGTAGCCATTGTTCGCGCTTTGCGTCGTTGTCTTCTCTGTCTGTTGCGTCAAGTCCGCCGCCGTAGATCATGTCAGCAACGCCGTTGATTACTGCGCCGTTTGTTGAGGAAGCTAAAAACAAGTCGCGCAGATAATCGCCGTACAAATCGTCATGGCCATAGCTTACCCATTCTTGGTTTTGCTTTTCCTCAAATACCGGAATCTCTGAATCGGTATAACTAATTACGCTAAATTCGTGACTATTCATTATTGGTATGCGTTTCGATTAATTGCTTTAGCTGGAACGTATTCGGTAAATGCTGGCTCAACTTCTTGTATATTTCCGTCATAATCTCGCACGTAAGCTATTCCATGCTCCAGAGCTGTCAAGCCGGTTGGATCGAGATTGGTAGAACTTTTTTGTTCGTATATTGTATAGTGATAAAAGCCCATAGGGTAAGCGTCCGGACCAGCATCAGTGCTACTAAATCGAACTTCTCCGGGCTGAATAGTAGACGTGTCTTTATCCACAACGGTAAATGTTAAGCCTATGCATCTTGGTAAAAATCTTGTTTCAGTAGTCTGAGGAACAAAATATACAGAATTTAGCGACGTTTGTGATGTTAGTTCAACTAAGTAATGAACAACCGATTGTGTAAGAACTTGAACTTGGTTTGCTGTAACGTAAACCGTTTGCGTAACGTCTGCGCCTGTGTCGTTATTTGCGTTCCTAATTTGTAGCATCAATTAAATATATAAGACGGCTAAAATTGTTTATATAAAAAAAGCGGGCGGCGCTAAGCCTACCCGCCTTTCTTGGTCGTTCTGGTAGCTTATGATGCTACGTTTATGTCTAATGCTGACTCATCTGTCAAGCCGTCGAACGGATATTTCGCTGTTGCTACTCCCGCTGAAGCTGGAAGTATGTACAGCGGATCTTGTTCTTTAGCTGTAAAGTTCAGAGTCAAACCATTCATGTCTGAGCGGTTCGTTCCTGTTGCTATCGTATCTCCGCCTGTTAGATAACAGCCGTCAGTAATTCCCATTAGGAATACGTTGTCGTTGCTATCTTGCACGAAGATTTGAGCGCGGTTTTTAGCTATTAGTCCAAGCTGGAATAGATCAGCCGCCACTATCTTATGTAGTACTACGTTCAACGTTTGGTTGTACATTACTGAGCCGGTTCCTTTATCAGCTTCGATCGCTGTAGTAAAGTTAGACAAGTCAGTAACTAAGTCGTACTTGAATACGTCTACCGTTCCTGTCGACGCAATATCCCACGAAGCAAAGCCAGCGGTTTCAATTGTGTACGTTGAAGCGGTTACGGTAGCCGTAGCCAAAATGTTAGAACAAAAGTCACTACAGAAATAGATGGCTTTCAGACCTCCAATTGCATCGCGGCAATCAATTCCGCGACTTCCTGTTATAGTACAAGCCATGTTTTTCTATTTAGTGGTTTATGTGAAATTGAAACAAACAACGCCGTCTCCCGGTACTGCTACGTTTACACCTACCGCAAAGTTCAACGCAACGCGTACGTTGTCGCTTCCGTCGTATGCGTAAGTAGGAATAAGACCAGCCGAAGTGTCTGGAGTGTAATTGTTAGAACCTACTACGATGTTGTCCGGGTAAGTGAATACCATAACGTCCACCGTGTTAGGAATTCCCGCTGTTGGATAAACAGGGTAGCCTAAGTAATTAGCGCCTTCCATGTTCTGGTTGTAGCCCGGTCCTGTGTTCTGCTGAGCCATAGCCTGTAAGAAGAACGCGTAAGCTTCGTAAGAAACATAGAACCCGCATCCCGGCTTTAACAAAATACCCGGTACGTCTTGCGCCGCGTTGAATGTCTTGTCGAATTTGTCAAGAATGTTTGTAACGTCCCAAGCCGTAGCGCCTACTTGTGCTTCTACGAAATCTTTCATAGCTGAAGCATCGATACCGCCTTCGTCAATTGTTCCATCGTCAGACAATAGACCAACGCCAAACGGTGCTGCTCCACTCCACATAATAGACTCAAGGTTTGTACCTGTTCTTGAAGCTATTGAAGAAAGTAGGAAGTCAGAAAACTCAACAGGAAGGTCGCCGTTTCTGTTCATAGATCCTTGCGCCGCTACCCATGTAGGGAAGATTGTACCTCTACAAATTTCTTCGTTTACTTTAAGGTTTTGTAATGTTATAACTTGCTCGTCTAATGTCAAGTCGTTGCCGCTTGCAAACGCGCACGTATCGCCGTCTTGTAAGAAGTCGGTCGCTGTGCTGAGGTTATTAATCACAGCTTTGTATTGTACACCTTCGATAAGTCTACAACGTCCTTTTGCGATAGTTTCCGCACCAAGTAGCGCCGCCGTAACATACGGCAAAGCTAACTCACCGGCGTAAGTATTAGCCGCTACGGTAATATCGAAATCGTATTTTTTCAAATTACTCATTTTTATTATTTGTGAGATTGTATGATATGTAGCGCACGTTCTACAGAATTAAGTTTAGAAATATCTACGGGCTTGTGCGTAGCCGATAGGTTAGTTGGCGAATGATTTACACCCTCAGAAGCGGGTAAATCTTCTAATGCTTTAAGCCTTGCGTCAATCTTTTCAAAAGCTTGCGCAATTACTTCAGAGTATTCGTCGTGGTCTGGCTTGTGGTCAGCTTCTACTTCTATCTCTGTTTCTGCATCATCAGAGTAAATAGTAGCAACAAGCGTAGCGATAGCGTCGATTGTGTCTTGTCCTAAATCTGGGAAGCCTTGGTCTAAGGCATCGCGTACTTTGTCGTAGTTTAGGTCGACTTCTATTTCGTCGTCTTCGTCTTCTACTTTAACTTCCTCTTTGTGGTCTGGAGTATGTTCAAGTTCAACTTCAACGTCAACAGCTTCGTCGTCGCCAAGCTGAGCTAAACGCGAATCCTCGCTGACTACTATTTTTGTACCGTCTTCAAGCGTGTACGTTCCAGCGTCAAGTAAAGAAGCCTCGCCGTTGTCGTCAAGTATTCTAACTTCTACGCCAACGTCCATAGACTCAGCTTCGGTAACAACTACGCGCCCGTCGTCCAAGCGCGCTTCCGCATAGAACTTTTGCTTTGGAAGCCCTAATACGTTTCTAATTTTTTCGATTGTATTCATCGGTTTATTTGGGTTATTACAAGGTTATATATATTAATTTGTTGGCTGTTTATTTTTAGCCGTATTTGCTTCGTATCATGCCGCAAACCTTCTCAGCTACTTCCTTAGAGCCGTAGCGGTTCGTTTGGTCGCGAATACATTCGTCCCATGGATAGCTTTCTAAGCTTTCTTTCGCCATGTAGTGAGTAACTCCGTTTAGCTCAACAGTCGTAAAGCCGGTGCGATTGTAGAAAGTTTCAGACCATAAGACCGCATCTTGCGACCTTCTAAATACAGGCTGGCCGTTAAACGTTCCGGCTGGCTTTACTTCCTCAAGAATTAAAGACATAAGCTGTTGTATTATCTTTTCGTCTTGTGGGCAATTCTTGCAAAGCTTCCCGCGCTTCATTTCAACAAGTCGGTCGGTGAAGTATCCTTCAATTGAGTAGCCGCGTACTTCTCTGTTTTTTACTTTTTCCCATATCTCTTTGTTGTTGACTTTGGTTGCTATCATCCAAGTTCCAACAGGCAAATCAAAACCGTAAAGTGCGCTCTTGTCTTTTTTAGAATCTTCAACAAGCCAAGACTCTATAACAGTAACGCCGTCTATCTTTGTATTATGTTCCAGCGTGCTTTCGTTTGTTCTTGCTTCTCGCATAAACAGCTCCATAGCTTGCGCCACCGTTTCCTTGCTGAAGAACACGTCGTATTCTTCGTCGTTCTCGTCAAGTCTTAGGATCAGCTTTTCGGGTATCAAAGCTGGCCCGATTAGCATTTGCTTTTCTTCGTCTAAAGCAAAGCACATTTTTTTGTCCGCTGAGCTTGACAAGTACACAAAGTCTGTTTCAATAGCTGGGAAACGAACAAGGCTAACAGCTTCGATACCGCTAATTGCTTCGTCCTCGTCTATAAGTAGTTCTACTTTTTTTCTCATATTGTAAAAAATAGTGGGTAGGTAGTTGTTTATTTTTAACCGGTTAGGCTTGCTTGGTTTTGTAGCGTTTGCTGTAAAGCGTTAGCGTCTGCTATGTCTTGTTGTACGACATAAGCTTGTACGGCTTGTGATCCAAGCGCTTCGTTAAACGATTGCGCAAGGTCTGGTGTCAACGCTAACTGTGCGCCTGTTCCTCCGCCTGTGCCACCTCCGCCACCGCCACCGCCACCGCTTAAATTTGGTGCGGTAGTGTCAAGGCCTTCGGTCGCCGCTCCGGCTTGATTCATAATTCCTTTAATTTGCGCAAAAGAAGACAAGACCAAACCAACAAGCGTAGCGGTAAATCCCGGAGCGGTAAACACAGCGCCCGGTCCTGTTGCGGACGCGGATTGTTGCGCGTTTTTAATAGCTTCCGATAGGGCTATACCTTGGTTTACTAAGATTTGAGCAATTGCCAACTTCTTTTGTCCTTCCTCTGTTTTTGCCATAGCTTGCAACGCTTGGAAACCAGCGTTAACCAATCCTATGTTTGCCGATCGTATTGCTTGCGCCGCGGCTTCTTCTCGTGCTATTTTTTCGTCTGTTCGCTTCTTGTCAATTGCGTCTTGTTCGTCTTTCTTTGCTTGAGCTTCATCGGCGGCTTGGTCTATAATAGCTTGACGTTGATCTTCGAACTTTTGTATTATTGCTTGTCGTTCATCTTCAAGTTTTTGCCTTAAGCCTTTTTTTATTTCTTCGCCGTTAGCCAATGCTGTCATTTCAGCAAGCAATAAGCGGTCAGCCTTTTGTTGATGCGCGGCAAGCTCTAACTCCTCTTTGGTCATCATGAATTCTTTTAGATTCTGGATTTCCTTTTCTTCCTCCTCAGCCATCAATCTTTGCGTTTCTAAGATTGCTTCGCGCTTTTCTTTTTCTGCATCTGCAACGGCTTGAGCTTCCTCTTTAGCTTTGCGCATAGCTTCGTTGCGGATAATGTTAAGCTTGTTGTTTAGTGTCGTCTGCATTTCTGCGGACTCTGTTCTTATGTTTATTAGGTTTACTTCTAATTGCGCTAACTCGTCAAGGTCGTCCTCTGAGCTGTCAGACTGCGCCGCTTTTTCTTTTGCTATGTCAAATTCCTCTTGTGCAATTCTTTGACGCTCAGCCATTAACTCGCGTTCTATATCTATCGCTTTTTGAGCCGCGACAAGTCTTTCTTCTAATCCTCGCGTCGTGTCCTCGGCTATCATGTTGTACTCTTTTATTTGCGCTCTACCTTCTGCAAATTCAACGCTTAGTTCTCGTTGTGAGGTCCTTAGCGCTTGAGTACGTCGCTCTAACTCCATAGCTTTGTCGATCGCGTCTTGCATCGTGCCGGGAAGCTTAGCCATTTCATTGTTGTAATTCTCAAGGGCTTTTTGTGTGCCACCTGTAAAGAGTCCGACAATAAAACTACCAGCGGCCGCAAAATAGCCCGTTACACGCTCCACGACTGCGCCAAGTGCGGCCATGCCTACCTTTATAGCTTTGGCGGCTTTGTTGGTACTTGCAAACGCCGCTACGAGCGCAACAACGCCAACGACAAGCGCGCCGATCCCTGTGCTTATGAGCGCCGCTCTGGTAAGCTTTAGGCCTTTAATAAAAGACTTCGTACCGGTTACTGCGTTTTTGAATCCTTTAACAGCTCCGCCGGTCATTTTGTCGAGCGCATCAGTTAAGCCGGAAACGCCTGTTCCTAAATCTTTAGTCGCTTTGTCTACGTCGTCTATTTGTTTTGTAGCCTTGTCCGCGCCTTTGACAACTACACCTACTTCAATTACCTCAGCCATTTAGCTTTGCTTTTATTCCTTGTTTTACTTTTTTGAAGAATCCGCGCCAGCCGGTGTCTTCATAGTAACCATATAAAAGAAGGCTGTACGTATCTTTTATTATTTCAATATGCTGTGAGAATCTCAGCGTTTTGGGTATTGTCTTGCCAACGTTGTCTATGTATTGTTTCATTCTTGTTCAATTGGTTCGTTGTCTTCTGTTAAAATGTCGCCTAAGTCTTCAAGAAGTAAAAGGTTGCTTCGGTCTGTGTGGTTACTCGTAATCTGCATAAGCGTAGCCGTTACATCTAAATTCCAATTAATCACAGTACCGGTAGGACCTTGACAGCGTAAACCAAGGCCCATGTCTAAGTCGGCAAGTTCGCCAGATCCCGGAACTGCACGCATGCTTACAACACGGCCCGTAGCGTCTGCGTCGCCTTCTTGGAAGTCTGTTTGCTCTGAGCCAGAAAAGACAATAGTGCCGTCCAAGTTTTTAGCATAAAACGAAAAGACTTGTAGCAATGTAGATCCGAACGAGCCAACGCCAGAAGTACCGCTGTAGTTATCTGTTTGTACCGATAAGGCGCGTACTATAATACGAGCTGAAAAACCAGCCGGCATAATAAGCGTCCCGCTATTGTCGACAAGTCCATTTTGTGAACCGTCTACACCTGTTGAGCCGTATGTTGTTGCGTATAGCGTGTAACTCTTTGTAGTGGCTTGTAGGTTATTAATGAGATTCTTACCGACAGTCGAAATAGCGCCCGGCATAGGCATAATTTCTTGTACTGACTTCAGCTTAACAGAATGAACGCCACCAATGTTTACTGTATTGCCTTTACCGGTCGAGATTGGACCAACAGGCGATACGCCGCCGACGTTTCCGTTTCCTGTTCCTGTTGGACCGGTAGCCCATAAGCACTGCGTCCCGTTCCAGACGTAGCCATTTTCGGTACAGCATTCTTCTGTTCCGCTTGACGTTGTACCGTCTACCGGGTTAGTAAAGACCACCGTATTGTTCTGGAGCAATCCGGTTACTTGTAGGTCGCATTCTTGGTCTGGCTGAGGTAGTACAATAGCCGGAAAAGCTTGGACCTTTTTAAGTAGTTGTACTTTACAAGGCACGTCGCTAAACGGTTGGTAGTTGCTTATTTTAAGCACACGATATGGCGCGTTCTCTATGTTTATTTCGTCGTTAAATTTGAAATCAAAAATGTCGGAAGCGCTCAGCATCATAAAACATTCAACAAGGCGCGCGCTGTCGCCATAGATTCCCATTAGAAATTGTTGCCAATACCTCGCAAAGTATCCTTGACTACTTGGCGTGCTTCCAAAAGTCGGATGGTTAAACGAAGCGGTTGGTTGCCATTCCCAAAGCAACAAAGGCGAATCGCTGGCTATTGGATCGCCGTTATTGTAGAAAGGTAAGCACAGCGGGTACTCGGTGTAGCTTTCTGTTCCAATCTTAAAATAGTCGCCATTCTCTATTGTTTTTTTGCCGTTATAATAAAACAGCTTTGGCTTAGCGCTTGAGATTGGGCCGTTCGTGTCTTCGCCGTATCCTTTGTGAATTAGTACGTTGGAGTAATCGCTTACGTCTGTATTGTTTACTCGCGGAATTTGACTAACTTGAAACGGCGCAAATATAGGGCTGTTGCTGAGTGTGCCGCTTGTAAAGTCGTGTCCTACTTCTTGCTTGTATCTACCAACCGTGTACTCGTAGACGTTATGAAATTTTTTATTGTCTAACGTGTCGCCTTCAGCATCTTCGAAATGTATGAACTTATTGCGTATAGCATCTGTTGGCGTTATTGTAAACTCTTTAGAAGTGTCAAGTTTATGAGTCCAATCTTTACGCGTTCCCGCGTCAATGTAGTCTTGCCAAGGCTGTATGTTTAACAAAGTCACGTCGTCTTGGTCTGCAACTATGCACAAGTTAAAACGCTCGCACAAATCGCGCACGAAGTCAGCCTGTTGAATATCTGGCATGTTCTGCGGCATCTGTGCTATGCCGTTGTTTAGATCGCTGGCGTAAACTGTAAAGTATGTACCTTCTGACTTTATTTTAACATTTGAGCTTGGGTTGCTTCCAAAGATTCGTACGCTTATAGAGCATTGAAGCGTATCGCCTTGCTCTAAGTCAAGCTCCCAGTTTAACTGCTTCGTACCTACTCCGTTTACAATTGTTTGCCAGCCGTCGCTACTTTGTGATAATCCCGCATAACTACCAGATCCGAAAACAGCCGCGCCCATTTGCGCGCCCGTGTTACCGAACAAAGTAGAATCATAGCGTATGTTAAATTGTCCGAAGTATGTGCCTGTTGCTGGAGCTGTAAACTTGTAAGTTGTTGTACTCCAATTGTCAGCTTCGTCAAATAGCGCCGGCGGGTTATTGTTTATTCCTACTCCGCTGTCTGCATTTAGTGGCACAAGGCCAAGGATTTCAGTTTCGCCGCCTACGGTTGTAAACGTGTGAACGTTAGCCGCATCGTTTTTTCCTGCTACTAATCCCAATACGCCACGCGTAGCTGTCGACTCGCGTTCGTTTGCTAAAGTCATGTATAGCTTAGTCCAAGCATCAGACGTTAAAAACGAATTAGATACCAAAGAAAAGCCGGCCTGTTCTATTATCTTTTCAAATAGGTGAGCTACTTGAATTGCTGGCTTAAACATGTACGGCTGTAAAAAATTGTCCGTAGCTAAGCCACCAAGCGGAAACGATCCATAATTTTCGTAGTGCAAGAAATTGTACTCACCAGCTAAGCCGTAATCTGCAAGCGGAAATATTATAACGCCCGCACCAACGTTGCCGTCAGTTACGTCGTTTGTAAGCGTCCAACTGTTCGATATGTTGTCGTTTTGTAAAGGCACGTCGTAGTCGATGTCTTGAGCGCCTGCATCGTTTATAAACAAGTCGATAAGCTTCAAGTCTTTAAGTTCTTGGAATATATTAGACTCTTGCCCAAACACAGCGACTTCGTATTCTTCGCTTGTATTATGTACGTTCTTGAGCTGTAGCGTTCCTTTAATAATTGGCACACCGTCAACGCGTATTTCGCAAACGCATTTTTTATGGACGTTAAAGTTTGCTACTTGTAAACTGTTAACCGCTGTCGGTACTATATTAACGTCGTAGTAATGCCCAAAGAACTCGCTGTTGATATTTGTAAACGGAAGCCTAAACGTTTGCGAGAATGGACTAAAACGGCCCATAACATCTGAGCCTTTACTCACTTCGTAAGTTAACGAAACAGCTCCAGCGTTTGACAAGTCAAGCGTGAACATTGTGCCGACCGCATCGTTTGCTGCGTTAGGCTTTTGTCCGTATGCAATTAATTCAATCATTAGTATCCTCTATATGTTCCGCCTTTTGTTGTTGGTCTTGGTTTAGCAAACTCAAAGCGCACTTGGTATAGGAACGGCTGGCGCTCGTTTACTCGTCGTTTCTTCAAGAAGCTGGTATCTTTAACAACGATAGGAGCAACGCCTAACGAATTACCAAAGCCAGAAATTAAAAATACGCTTGGGCTTATCATTAACGTTTCAAGCAATTCTACGTCGCTTTCTTGCAGAAGATCAGTAGTAGCTGTTAGCGTCTGGCGTGATTGTACTTGCGCTACTCGTGTTCCGCCTTCATCGCCACGGAAATTCCAATCTTGCGAAGCGTTTGCTGTATCCCAATTGCCGGCTACTTGGTCGAACGTTTTGCGCTCAATCGTTTGCCCAAACTCGTCTTTTAGATTGAAAATTTGATAATCATAAGCGCCGAAACTGTTTTGCCATGCTATCGTTATGTTTGGGTAAGTGTTCGCGTTCTGGTATATGCTTCCGCATTTATTGATGTTAAACCTATAAACAGTTGAAGTCATATTTGCGGTTGTTGCTGAGCTTGGTACTGTTGTTGTGTCATTCATGCCAACAACTTCGTAGTGGCCTAAGTCTGCGTTAATCATTGCGGCTTGTAAAGAAGCGTCTAAAGTCTGAGCGAACAAATTGCCCGGACCTATTCCTAAAAATTGCAAACGCTCGCTATCGTTAGATACTGAACCCGGAGCAACGCCACCATCTGTTCCCGGTATTAAATGAGTACCGTATATTAGTGTGCCGTCTTCCTTATATGCGGCAACGTATACGCTTTGCAAAGTTGTGCTTGTTGGTGCGCTTGAATCCATTAACATTCCAAGCGTATAGTATGAAAGGTTGAAAACGTCTATAACTATTGGCGTATATATTGGAACTAAAGACGAGCCAAAGCCAGCCGTGTTGGCTTGTGTTCTGTCGCTGAGGAAATAACTGTTGGCGCTTGTGTTTATGTAAGTATTAAGCCAATCAGAGTCGTAACTCCAAAACGGAATACCCTCGTCCCATGTCACCAGCCTTCTCAGTCCAGCGCTCATAATTACGTCAATATACTCGCCGGTTATTTCGTTAAGGTAAACAGTCGGCGTAGCTGTTGCGCTGTTGCCGTATTCTTGTCCAAATTTTAGCTCTACCTTTCTAAATGTTTCGCCGTTGTTTTTGCTGAAGATTGCGGTTGATAAATTAACGCCTAAAGTATGTATCGTGTCGGTATAGTAGCCGTCTGTTAGAACGTTTTGGTCGGCTTTAGTTATAGCCAAAAAATCCTGTATAAGCTTGTCTACTCTTATAATACCTTGGCCGTTAGTGTTTGGAAATACCTTAACGCGGCTAACCATAACGCCGCCAACATACAAATCAGCAATGTAGCGAAAGTTAAAATTACTGGCGCTTTGCTGATCTGTTGAGCTAAGCGAATACATAAGCTGTTCGTACGCTCCGTGTACGTCTGAAGTGCTTGGTCGCTGATTTATTATTAGGGCCATGTTATGTTGTTTCTAAGTTTTCGTCTTTGTTAAGTGATTGCCTGAGCGCGTTAGCCATGTCTTTTCCTAATGCAACAGCTAAGATATTCATCGCCTTTTTGCGTAAGCGTTTCCAAGTTCCGCTAAGGAATAGCGACGGCTTTAATCCTCTGTGCCATATAGCGCCACTAATTGCGAACACGATAGATTTGCGTGGCACAAATTGGCCGCGTTGGTTTCTTGTTCCTTGTATGTTTTTTTGTACCGTCCAACGGTCGATCGCACTAATTAAGCCGTTAGGCTGACGGCCACGACCGGCTGAAGCTCCGAACTTAAACGGCGAGCGTGCTTGCTCAGCTCCGAACTTGTTGCTTGTTGCACCTTGTACTCCTTTGTCTACAAACTCCCAATAGTCAACGCTTGGCGTAATGTTTACATACATAGCATGCTGGTTAGCTCCAACGAATACCTTCATGGAATCGTATAGCGCGCCGGTGTTAACTCGTCCTTGCATCTTTAGGCTAATGCGGGCGTTTTTACGCCAGCGCTTACCTATAAACTCAAGCGCTTTTTTAGTTTCTGTTGCCGGATAGTTAACGCCGTCGACTGTAAATTGTAGCTTTGCCATTAGTTAAAAGGTGCTATGCATAGGTCGTTTTCATTTGATACCTCAAGCGTTAAAGCCGCCGACCAGCCAGTCAGTTCGTTATCAAAGCGCACAGTAAACGGCGTGCAATTTATTGGTAGCTCAGCTTTGTAGTCGTTGTCGACCGTCGTGTTGTTTGTTGCAAGCGCTTGAATGAATTGGTTTAATACGTCGTGAAGCAATTGCAACGTATCGCTATATACTTGGTTGCGCGTGGTTAGGTCTGTTTGTATCATGTCAGCTACAAGCAATTCGAGGTCGTAACTAAGCACGCCGTTGTCTATGTTTGCGCCGAGTATTTCACAGTACAAGAAAGGGTAGTCTTCTTGTCCAAGCTTTTCTATGTCTACTTGATCCAAAGGTCCAGCGGCAAAGTGCTGAAGTATTTGGTGCTGGGTTACTATTGATTCTAATAGGTTGGTTATTTCTATGTAACTTTTCATCGGTATTGTGAAGCGTCTGGCGTTTTGCCTTGTCTGTTTTTGTCTTGTTCATATGCTAAATATGTGAACGCCGATTCTATTTCAATTTCAGTAGCGGCTTCAATCTTCAGCGGGTCGCCACCGGCCAAAGTGTAGATGATCACATACCAGCCCCATTTTTGAGCCATTATATCGCCGTTTCCTTTTTGACTAAAGAGCTGGCTAAAGCGCGCGTTAAGGTTACGCCGGTAGACAAAAAAAAATTGGTCGCACCCAATACGACTGACATTTTTAAGCTATCCCAATAGTTCGGCAATACTTCGCCGGTATAATCTTCTATGGTATAAAATTCTCCGGCTTCGCTTTTTATAGGCCTGTAAAGTATTCCTATTATTTCGTTGAGGTTCTCAAAAAAGCCTTCAGCGCAATAGCTTTCTAAGTCAGCAAATTCGCCTACCGTTAGTTTTGACAAATTTGGATGAAAGCCGTATCGTTTGCCTTTGTATTCTATAATCTTTTGTACTTCTTGGTTGTTGTTGTTTGGGTCGTTTATCTTTTTAACTATGGCGCTTATTCTGTCAAGTTCTTCAACGGTTAGCTTGCTTACTACCTCAGCGCTCACGTTGCAAAAAATAGCGATCGCTTCAGCTATCCATTCAGTCGTGTCCTCTTTGACTTTTATTTCTGTAATCTTTCGATATTGTGCGACCGTTATGTCGGCCATTGAATCTGGTACGGTTATCTTCATTGTATGTAGTATTTTCCTGTGTAGCCTTTGCCTATCATGTTAAGGCAAACGTAGCGCACAGCGTCGACGATGTGGTTGTTTTTGTCTACGGGTTTGGATAGCGTGTGGCCGTTGCGGTCTACTTCCCATTGGTAGTTTCTAAATTCTTTTTGTGCGTTTGTTGATTCTGTAAGTATATATAGCTTGTGCCGTTTCATTATGTCAATACCTCGCCTAATGCTATCCGGGCCTTTTTTAGCTGGCTTAACGTTATGGCCTAAGCGATGAAGTTCTTCTATACTTTTTGGCTCAGCACTGTCGCAAATTATAGGCGTGCGATTTATAGCCAAGCTTGTAAGTTCTTCGCTAATGTCGTGGTTTGTCATGCCTGTTCTGTAGGTGTGTTCTTTTATGTATATAGAGTAGTCCAATAAGTAAACAGATACGATAGCGGTTTCATCGTTAGTGAAGCCCCAATCTAATCCAAACGCTACAAGCTTAGCGCGTTCTGGTATTTCGTCGGCTGTTAACCATTGAGGGAATACGGCGGCCGTGTTAACTCCGCGCTCACCTAAACCGTAAATGCGCCAATAGTTCGCGTCCGTTTCCTTAAAGCGCTCAATCTCGTCAATAACAGATGACTCAAGGAAAGGGTTGTCCTTGTATGTAGTCTTAAAGAAATCGACGTCGTCGCGCTCAAGAACGTGGTCGTATATCCAATGGTACTCGTCGGCTGGGTTGTAGTCTATAATTACGCGGTCCGTTGTCCTTAGTATTAATTGTCGCCAATCCTCAAGACTGCATTCATTTGCTTCGTTTATGTACAAAATATGGCGCTTCCTACCTCTAAGCTTTTGTGGCTGGTCTGCGCTTATAAATTCGATAAGGTTGCCGAATAGTGTGTAGGTTGCTTGGCTTTTGTTGTGGTGTTCTTCTTTATAGTTACCGCCTTGCATAAGTATTTCAAAGAAGTCGCGCATGACTGAGGAACGCAAAGCCGGGAAAGTTTTACGCACTATTGTTATAACTGTGCCGGCGTTTTTATTCTTGAAGCATAGCTCTATGAGCGTTTGGCATATTGAGTACGTTTTGCCCGAACGTGTTCCGCCTTGGTGTACTTGTATTTTTGCCTTTGACTTTTTAACGTGGTAGTATGTCGCCGGCTGTCTACTCGTCATCGAACCATTTGAACGGCTTCGGTTCGTTCACTTCTATTTCTTGCTTTTCTACATAACCGCGGTGCTTGCCTTTAGTCTTGAGGTAGAAGATCGTGCTACTTGGTATCTTCTCTTTTATCTGTTGGTGCAGAGAACTTTCCGCAAAGTCGATAGCGCTTTCTTGTATGTCCTTAACAGCTTCAGCGTATTCGGTGTCCTCATCTAACCAACGGTAGTGCGTGCGTCTTGAAATGTTGCAAGCTTTGGCCGCTGTTGTTACTACACCGAGCGAGCGTTCTAATGCTTCTAAAAATTCCTTTTTATTGTGTGCCATTTGTGTCATGCTTTAACGGCTTTTTTACCTGTGTACTTTTCCCAGCGCTTCACTGTTGTGTCTATGTATTCTGGACTAAGTTCTAAGCCATAACATATTCGGCCCGTTGTTTCCGCTCCCATAAGTGTTGAGCCAGAGCCAAGAAACGGCTCAAGAATAATACCCCCTACCGGACAGCTTGACTTTGCTACGCGCTCCATAAGTTCGACCGGCTTTGGTGTTGCGTGGTCGTATCGTTCTTCGCCGGTTACTCTGTTGCAATCCCAAACGTCGCGCATAATGTCGTGAGCGTTATCAAAATAACAGCGAAGCTCTGCGTTGCGTTTTCTAAACAATTCGACTCCTACCCTTTGCCATTCCTCTTTAAGCTCTTTGTGAGGCCTTAAAAAGCTTCCTGGGCATGCTTTGGCTAACTTAGCGTAGTTGTCTTTGCTTATTATAGAGAATTGCGACTCGCTGAACCAATGCGACCACATTTGTGTTCCTGTTATTTCTTTTAACTTTTCTTTATCTAAGTTGGCTTTTTTCGCTTCTTGTTGTTGGTAGGTTAGCAAAGGTCGCCATTCTTCCGGAAAGTCGTAGCTATTTATGTTGCCTATAAACTGTTCGCCAAATTGAAAGTATAAACATCGCTCGCTTGCTTCTGGGTATTGTGTCATAAGCTCAGACTTCATACCGGGAATTGCTTTTTTATCCCATACTATTTCGTTCCTTAGTTCGTAGTATTCAAAGTCTTGTAGTCCGCCTTTATACCATAAGCGCCATAGATCCGGAGCGTTGCCCCAAATGTAAGCGCTTCCTTTGTCAATAGTGTACGGTCTGCAAGTCTTCCACCATTGCATCTGAAATGCGTCTAACTTTTCGCGGTATAGGTTGTCATTTTGTACGCCGTCGGATTCTTTGCCCATTCCGTAAGGTGGGTCGGCATGTATTAAATTAGCTTTTTTGTCGCCGAATAGCTTGGCTAAATTCTGCGGGTTTGTGCAATCTCCGCACATTATCCTATGCTTACCGAGTACCCAAATGTCACCGGGCTTAGTATTTAGTTCGATTCCCGCTTTGTCTGGTATGCTGTCTTTGTCCGTTAGTCCGGGTTCTTCAGTAAACAAGTCGTCCGGCCAAACGTCAAGTCCCCAATTATTCAAATCACCCGCGGCCCATTCGTTCGCCAATATATCCCAATCCCAATCGCCGTAGTTTAGGTTGTCTTTTATCATAAACTCGTCGCGCTGAGCTTGAGTCCAATCGCTTACGTCTATGACTTCGACTTCTTTGTGGCCTAATTCTTTAAGCGCCCGTAGTCGCATGTTGCCACCTACAACGTAACCGTTTGCCACTACTAAAGGACGAACGCTAAGCATTTCGGGAAATTGCTCAAGCGATGACTTCAGCGTCTTGAATTTCTCCTTGTTTAGTGTCCTTGGGTTGTGTGGGTCTGTCTGTAGCTTGTTTATTGCTATCGTTGTTTTTTTGATATTCATCTACTGTTTTAATTATGCCTTTGAGTAGTTCAAGGAATGGCTTGTTTGCAACAGCTAAGTCCGCTAATATATTCGGGCTGTCGTTATTGTGTACGTCTATGTTTATTAATTCTTTTTTTCTTGAGATTAAAATAAAGTCGTCGCTTTCCATTATGTGACGTTTTGCTTTTCTATGTGCCATTTTCGCAATGTGATTCGTACACCTTGAGCAATTCGATGTACATGTTTTTGTTACAAGAAGCGCAACTTGTTCGCTTCATTTTCTTATTAAATATATGCTCGTAAAGTTTATAAAATTCGTCGGCATTTTCTTTGCCTAAATTTTTGCCAGAACGGTAGGCCGGTTGAAGTACGTCAACAAAGAAACGCGCTTGCTCATCGTTCATTTGTTTAACGTCGCGGTATGGGAACATTTTGTTGAGCTTGTCGCGCCTTTCGTCGCACCCGCAATCATCGCCAAAAAATGACTTCACTATTTTTTCTACTCCGGTAGCCTTAGTTACTTTTTGTATAGTATCGCCTAAGCCCTTGCTTTTCTGTTTCATTCTGTATGTAATTTCTAACGTCGCGAATCGCTCGGTACAAAGTGTTCCTACTTATTCCGGTTTCTTCAGCCATTGAATTTAGCGAATGTTGATCGCCATAGTAAATCGCGAAGCAATTCTTTTCAAACCATTCGACATTTTCAAGCTTTTGATCTATAAAATTTAGTAGCTTTTCGTTCCATTTTTTTTGATCTATTTCGTCGAGCTTGCTGAGGTGTTGTAAATGCTCCGCCGCTTTTGCGTGTCTTTCATTTGGCTTTCTGTATTTATAGTGGTATCGACTTGTAGTGCTTCGGTAATTATTTATGCAAAGGCGTATGATCCAAAACCGCATCTGTTTACGTTCTACAAGTTTACGCATCTTGTCGCGGTTAGCTGTTAAAACCATAAGAATAACCTCGTGCGCTAATTCTTCAAAGTCCGGGTAGCGTGCTTGCGTTATTACTTTTGCTATTTCTACAATAGCCGCGTAATTATCGCTGACGTATTTCTGGACCATATGTTAAAGTTTACAAAAGTTTTTTAACTTCCTCGGTGTAGTATTTAATTTTTTCTAACAAGTATTCGTTAGTAAGTCTTGCCGGCTGGTTGCTGAGCAATACAAGTTCGTCGGCTAAATCTGTGCCGAGGTTAAGCGCAAATTGGTATTGCTCGCCACCTCTGAAGCCATTGCAACGTTTGCATTGTGGTTTTACGTTGTCTTCGTTCCAGCGTGTCATATATTTGCCGCGTGATTGAAAATGGCCAGCGTCTACTTCCTTCCAATGTTTAGTCGCTCCACAAGTAAAGCAATCGACATACCCGGCGTGGTCTGCGTCTTTCAGTCTTATATATTGGCTGAAGACTTTGTCTAATTTCTTTATTAGTGTAGAACGTTTTACAGGCATAAATATAAAACGCCGAGCAAGGCGATTACCATTTCGTTAACTCTAAGCCCTTGGTATAAATAATACTCTACGCCTACGTCGACAAAAGCAAGCACAATCATAGCTATCACAAGACCTTCCATAGTTTACAATATAAAGCCTTCGCGTTTGTTTGTGTTTTAGTATTTCTTATTCCGTAGAATTTGGATGCTCTATAAACTTCCAACGCCCGCGTTCGTCTGTGTCGTCTTCTGGTAAGTCTAAATCTTTAGCGAGCTTTTTATATATTTCTATTTGTTCTTGACTGACTTCTTGCTGTGGTTTTTGTCTAACTTGTCGCCATGCTGTTTCGCGTCGCTCAGCTCGTTGACCTTCAAATTGCTGAAACGCTTCGACAAGCTCCGGCAACATTAATCGCTCGTATTGATTGCCATACTTTCCAGCTTTGAAGTTCTGCATAATGCACCGCCATTCTTCTAATTTCATAGCTGGGAACCATTCTATTAAATAGTCAACAGCTTCTATAAAGTGTTCGGTTTCGCGTATCGTTTTGTTGTAGTTTAGATAGTCAAGGGTTGACTTAAGCAACGCGGTTAACGCCGCGTGCGTCTGTTTTGGGCAATGCTTAAACGCTTCGCGTACATTTGTTCCGTAAGCCCAAGCATCAGCCGGAGTGATCTTTGAGCGTGTCGAGATAAGCGCTATACTTTTCAAGGTCGAAGTTTTGATCTGTTCCGCTCTTTTTTCTAAGTGGGTAGAACTTGCGCCAGCCACCGGCGATAGCTTCCTCGATATGTTGGATTGCTTTTTGTTCGTCATTTTGCGAAATTTCTGCAAGCTGTTTTAGTCTTGCTTGCTCTGTGTGATTAGAATTGTAGTAAAATTTGTGCTGTTTTTTTCTGTATTCTTTCCATATATCCCACCAATTTTTGAAGTCTTCAGAATCAAAAGGCATTACTATGTTAGTACAATGCTTAGTACTCTGGTTGTTCTTTGGTATAGGTTCGACAGTTTTGGCTTTTCCATTAGTCAAATTTGACATATCCAAGTGTTCAATTGTTGCGCTTGCATCTGTCAAAGTGAACCATTTAGTACGATCGTATTTTTTGTCGTTATAGTTGCCGGACATTATCGCGCTTTGATCTTCAAGCTTTTGTAGTATGCGTCCAACTTTACGCGCCGACCAAAAAGGGAAAAGCTGAGCCAGCGCCTTTTGTGTATTGTAAGTCCAATACTTTCCGTCGCAATAGTTTCGGTCATTTGCTTCGTTCTTAGCTACCCAATAACGGATGTGGTGAAGCATAATAGCTTCGTCCACTCCGTATTGTTCTGCGTCTTGTCTTGAGAATGTAAAAAACTCAAGCATTATTTAGATACTTTTCGTGAAACATTACTTCCCAAAGAACTTGCGAAGCTGTAACGTTTTTATACTTTACAATTTCTGGCGTATATTTTAACATGCCGCGCGGGTTTACTTTTATCCATTTGTTTATTGCGGCCGTTGTTATTCCTAAGTCGTCCGCCATACGCTTTTGCGTTCCGTAGTGCTTGCGTATGAATTGCTTAAATTCGCTTTCTTTAGCCATTATTAAAAAGGTTGCTCTTGTGTTTCTTCTATTTGTACCTCAGCACTATCTAAGTCTTCAGCATATTTATACAATTGCTTAGCTAATCCGATCGCACTTTTTAGGTCTACTTTATCTGGTGGCGCTTGGTTCATCTCCCATTCCATAGCCATACGGATAGCCCATTGCGACATGATAAGCTTTTGTCTTTTTGCTTCTCGGTCTTCAAATCTGTTAACAGAATTAGAAGTAGCGCTTTGGTTAAGATCACCAGCGTAAAAGTCTGTGCCTTGATGAAAGTTAAAACCGCTCATGGGTTTAGACAGCTTCAGCTTTTTACCGTATTTGCCTTCGCTTTCTGTGTAGTCTACTTCGTCGCCTACGCTCCAACGATCCGGCGTTGTTGCGTTAACTTCTCCGCTTGTGCCGTCTTCTAACTCCACGTCAAATTGGTACATAGTCTTGCCGTCTTTTGTTGTCCAAGTTCCGTTTGCTTGAATCGTTTTAATTTTTGTTCTTTTGCTCATCATTGTGTTGAGGGTTTACAAGTTAATTTATATTTATTTATTGATTTGCCTACTTTTTGGCCCATTACTCGCGACAAATATTCTTGCTTTTCGCGTAAAGTCGGCCACACTTCTTGGTCTTTTTTTGTCCACAATAAGTCGCCAGCGCAATCGTTAGTTAACGCATAGCGTAGCTTGAGGTAGTACAAAGCTTCCGGTACACCCCAATAGGTAATATCGGTGACTTTTTTATTTTTTTCTACCTTCTTAATATATTGAACCGCTGAAGAAATACCGGCAAAGCCTATACTTATGCCGTCTACTTTCATCGTTACTCTTTTGTCGTAGATGCGGTGTAGTTCCTCAGCCGTTACACCCGGAGCTGTTAAAGCACAGCCGCCAACGTCTAAGCCTTCACCTTCTACTCCGGTTATTGTGTAGCCGTATTCGTTAGAAATGTCTACTAATACTTTACTCATCGCTTCTTTGTTCTTGCGTCAACTATTGACAGTTTAAAGTCAGACCAAATGCGGTCGAAATCTTTGCGAAATTTTTCTATTGAATCGTATTCCTCAGCCGTCAAGTGTTCGCGCCATTCTTTGTGGCTTGTAAACTTTTGATCTGGGTACGTTGTTGATTTGATTTTTAACATGATGAATATGGGTTATCAGCCTTAGCGTCGCGGGCTGTATATAAAATGTCTAACCAGTGCTTAGAATCCTCAAGACGATCCACATGAAACAAGTACATAGAGTCGCTTTGTTGTAGGCCTTTAATTTTGTCTTCGTAGTATTTCTTGTTGTACTCGTAGACTTCTATTTTGTCTTCAATAAATTCGTTCATTGTGATGATGCTTTTAGTTGCCATTTGATTTGTTTTTATTTGCTCAGCTCGTTAAGTTCCTGTTGTACTTTCATAGCTGTTTCTGTTAGTCCTCTTTCGTATAAATCGTTCCTAAGTTCTTGAAGATATACGAGGTAGTCTTGTTCGAGTGTTTGGCTCATTTGTTTTTTTGATTTGTTAAACATGTCCGCAATATACGACTATAAGTTATTATAATACAACTTTAGTTTGTTTTTTATTAAACTTTTTTTTATTTATATTTGTCGAATGATTACTAATTTCGAGAATCAGACGCACGAGCTGAACACTTACGAACGCGACGTGCTATTGCCTTTGATCATAAAAGGTCTAAAAACTAAAGTCGGAAAAGAGAACGCCGTAACTAATAAGCAAATATGCAAAGCGCTGAAGCAACAAGGCTATAAAATAAACGACGCGCGAGTGCGTAAGCTGGTGCAATACATTCGAGTGAATCACATTGTGCATTTAGTTATTGCAACTTCTAAAGGTTACTATTTAGCTACTACAAAAGACGAAGTAGAAAAATATATAAAGTCTTTAACTGAACGGCTGAGCGCAATACAAGAAACGCGCAACGCAATAATTAAACAATTAGCTGAAGAAAATGAAGATAATGACGAAACTATTCGTATATTAGCTTCGGCGCATTGATTTGTTAACGCCATGAGTGTTTGAACTGACATGACTGAAGGACCGCATCTTAAACCGTGCGGTTCTTTTTTTTAGCCTTATAGAACGATTCCGGGCTTTGCTTTAGGCTTACCCAAAGGCATCATGCAGTTAATGGCTGTATGCCCTCCTAAAACGACGGCACAACCTATTGCTTGTTTCTTGAAGTTCTTAGCGTATGCCGCCGCGTAGCTTTCCCAATTTATCCCGCATGCAACTTGAGTGGCAAAGATTCTAAAGTTACGGCCTACCATAAATTCGGTATATGCTTGCGTATGTATATGCCCTTGGACCGTGCTTTGCATGTCGTTCTTTGCTTTGGTTCTGGCTGTGCCGCCTTCTCCATGAACGTATTGCACGTCGTCGTAAACAATTCTATCTACCCAATTCCAAGACGTGCCAAGCACTTCGTTGTAGCTTTTAATCCATTCGCGCGGAATAGCTGAAGAGAAAGCCTTGCGCATTATTATACGGTCGTGGTTTCCTATACAAACGTCAGCAACAGGAAAAGACTTCGACCATTTTTGTACGCGTTTAATGGCTTGCGTAAGCTCGTCTATTCCGCTCAGCCCGTTCGGGTCTGTTTCGTGGTAGCTGGCGTAGTGGTTATCTATTATGTCGCCTATAAAAATGACTTGGTTACAATTCCATTTTGCGTAGGTTTCTTCGCAAAAAGCTCTATACCCTTTAAGACAAAAAGGCTCATGCAAATCCCCAATGACGAGGATTCGACGTTCCTTCTTAGTAAGGTGTTGGAAGGCCTTCAGCCTGTTCCCTTTTAATCTTGGTCTATGATCGCTCAAAGAAAGACAAGCATAGTGGAACAATACCTACAACACACAGAACGATACCGGCCCAAGTTATAGAGCCGTTCATAGCTGTAAGCGCATAGGTTACAATAACGCCACCGATCGTACGTTTAGCCGACCATTTTCTTAGCCCGCCTTTGTCGCGGAAAATTTCAGAAAGGTCAAGCTTTGACAGTAGGCCGACTATTTGTTTTTGCATTCTTCTTTGCAATCTTTTGCGCATGTACTTTTGCCGAATACAATAGCGTTAAAAATTCGCTGAATTACTGCAAGTATTTCGTCGTCTTTTTTTGTTTCTGTTAGCGCTGTGTAAGTGCTTCCGAAAGCAATAAGGGCAAGCAATAACTCTACCCAATGTTCTGTAAAAAATTCCATATTTTATCTATTTACTAAATCTCCGAACTTGTCGCGCATCTTAAACGACGGACAGGCTTTTTTTGTCGTGAAGTCGTTATGTCCGCGGACCTTTAATTCTCCAAAACACAATTCAAGGAATCCTACTAAATCTCTAAAGCTTTGCTCTTGAGCTTTGGTCATTGTGTCTTTGGGTTTATATTCTGTTTTTGTTTTTGGCTTGTCCTTGTCAAGCGCTTTCTTTTTTACTTTAACAACTCCGCCACAATAAGCAATGCCTATAGAGTCGACGTTCTGGCCTTTGGTATGCGCTCCGACTTTTGCAATATGTCTACCGCGTTCTACCGTGCCGTCTTGGTGAATAACGAAGTGGTAGCCTATATCTGACCAGCCGTTGCCTTCAACATGCCACCTTCTAATCTCTGCTACGCTCAGCTCTTTGTCGGCTTCTGTTGCCGTACTATGTAAAATTACTTTTTTAATTTCTCTCATTTTATACCTTTTTCAGCTAATAATAGTTTAATTTCTTGCATGCCTTGGCATAGCTCTTTGAGCATTTCTTTGACTTCGGTTTCGTGTTTTTCTAATGACAATACGCGAGCGCTTAGCCTTGTGTAGTCGCCGTGGAATTTGAAGACTGCGCCAAGCAAACCGACAGCAAGCATAAGAAGTTCGTATTGTGTTAGGCTCATAGTTTAGAATGTTGTCTGGTCAATAATTTGGTAGCGCACTTTTATAGTTACATGCGTAACCCTTGGCGGTAAATCCATACCAGACTGAGCGAAAAAGTTCAAGTCTTTGCCTGTGCTGTATACCCTTCCATTAGGATCTCCAGCCGGTAAATCTCTAAAGTACAAGGCGTGGTCGTTTGGACATTCGTCTTGCGCCATTATGTTAATTTTCGTTTTTGGAAGCTGTGAAATTGTTTCGTTAGGTATGCCGCCTGTGTCTTGTCGTAGCGTAAGGTTTTTTGTTGTATCTGTATAAGTAGCCGTACAGTCAAGCGTAAACATGTAGTACGATTCGTTTATAACCATAAACTTACCAACTTGGCCCGAAATCAAAAGCTGGTTACTTCCAGCTCCGGCCAAAACTTCGGCGCGTGTGTACGTTTTTGAGTAAGTCAGAATCGGAAACAAATCTGAGTACACTATTTTACGGCTGGCATTAAGCGACGAATCTACTATGTAAAGTACGTCGTCCTCAGCCGGTGCGGTCAGCGCTGTTAAGTCGCTTACTTTTTTGTTGCTCATTTATATACTTTTTTAGCTTTCGCTCGTTCTTTTCTTTTGGCTTATATTTTTTACGCTTGCTTAACATTGTGAACATGCTCCAATTGCAGACATGAAGGCTTTGTATCGTAAGTCCATGTATGCGTCGTCTACGTTTAGCCCTTGCGTGTAATTGTTAGAAGTAGGCGACAAGTCTGAACCTGTGTTGCTTGAATACTCCGGATAGCTTGAAGAATTATCACACAAATAATCTATAAGTCTTTGGCGATAAAACTGCGCCATGTCTAAAGCTTGGTCCATTAGTGGCTTCAAGTCGTCATACGTTGCCGCTGAACTTTGCTCGCTGTTCATAATCACGACCGCGTTGTTAACGAATCTAAGGCGCAAGAAAGGCACTAACTGAACAAAAGAGTACTGAACCGTTGCCGGTATTATGTAATCGTTTAGAAGCGTTGCGTAAGCGGCTGTAACCGAATTTGTATCTATGTCGTCGCATAGCTTGTTGTAAAGGTCCGTACCCAATACCGGAAGTATCCAGCGTTGTTGAGCCATATAGACGTACGGCCTAATTAAATCGTCATCGACTGAGCCACCTATTGCGGTATCTCTTTTCAGTCTGTTAGCTGAGCAAAATAGTGCTTGTGAATTTGCCATTAGTTCTTTGGTGTTTTAATTCTTGCGGCTATGTTTGGGTTTATAAATCCGCGGTTTTCCATGTCGCGTGGTCGCTTTGCTACCCTTGCGTCGTTTTGTTGTAGAAGACTTGCTTGTTCTTTTTGGATCAGTCTTCGCGCTTGGTTTACGCTTATGCGTTTGTTGTCTTTCTTTAGGTACGTTCTACGCTCCCAATAATGCTGACAACTTCCACCGCCTTTGTAGAACCAAATATTATAAAAGTCAGAACCAGCGGGTCCCCAACCGGGATTCGTAGCTTTGTCCGATGCTAATTCTATTTGCTCTTTAGTCCATACCTTGTTGCCAGCTCCTACCATAAGCTTACAAAAATCGCGCGAAGGGTTTCCGTTGATGCCTGTTTTTTTAGGCATATATGCATAGCGTACTCTTATCAACTCGTTGTCTTGCTCAGATACTCCACGGCTACCTCGTTCTTGAGAACTTCCCGGAATAACTCGCGGCTTTGCAAAATTCCAAATCTTGTTCAAACGTTCTTCGTGGTCGTAGTTTACTTTACTTGCGTCGATACATGTAAACTCGGTCAATATCATAGCTTCGTCCTCAGCTTGGTCGATTAGTGATTCAGCCGCAGATAAGCGCACACAATCGTTCATTTCTTCTTTGCTAAGGTCTAACTGCTTGAGCTTGCTTTTAGCCCAGCGTAGGCCCGCTTTCCCACCCCAACTATCATACATTAGCTTACCGCATCCGTCGTTATATGATGTGCTTGCTTCTAAGTCTTTAGCGTGGCGCGTCAAATAGTTAGCCATGCGTTGCACAGTTTCAATACTTATAGGCTCGCCGTTAGCCAATTGATTCGCTCTTTGCTTTCCTACCGCTGTGCCACAAGATCCCCAGCCATTTTTTTCAACAAAGTCTAAGGCTTTACGCGCGTTGCTTTTTACGCCTTGCGGGTAGTCTGTTATTGATTCTTCAAAAACGTTTCTTTTTTTTTTAGTTTTTTTGCTTCTGAACTTTTCTATTTCAACTGTTGCGTCGCGTCCTTCTGTAAATAATGCTTTAGCAACAGACGGGTCAAATTGAAGCATTTGAACAAGGAAGACTATAGCTTGCTCAGCCGTTAGCAATCCTTCGCCTACTTTTATAATTATGTCAAGCGCTGACGAT
>VTLG01000116.1_pt1 | contig 25796 bp, 28 predicted proteins | sample 4694571 | NCBI WGS metagenome assembly VTLG01 (sample SAMN12604809, study PRJNA352737) | marine metagenome | biome: ENVO:00000447; feature: ENVO:00000209|ENVO:00000569|ENVO:01000036; material: ENVO:00002151; isolation source: viral sequences binned using virsorter ...
ATGAGGGAGCATGATCGGCTTGTGCAGGTTTTACATCAAAACTTACCTTACTGTTTCTCTGGTCATCTCTGGGTATCAAATCAGCAAGTATTGGCATCTCATTGATAAGACGCATGGTAAATGTAGTAAAGTTATCGGCTCTATCTTTACTGGCAGATACAACCAAGAACTTTAGTTGTGGGTTCATACGAAGTCTCCACACTACATAAGTAGATGTAATCCAACTCTTACCTACACCACGAAATCCCTGTATGATTTTACGTCTTGCACCATATTGTAGATATTCAGCTATGTCTAACTGAACAGGTGTAGGGTCTGGTAGGTTTAGATGTCTCCAAGTAACGATTAAGAAATATCTAAAGTCTTGTAGTTTTTTTGGTAAAGGTTGCAAGGATTATGCGTTTTTAACTCCGTAATATAATTTTGGATTAAATTGCCTTATTCTTTCCTCAAGCTTTTGTTGTTTGTTTTTTTCTTTTTTCTTGCCTAACGGAAAAGTCCTGTAATAAACCTTGCCATTTTCACTTGCAATTCGTAAAGCTCTTCTTGTCATGGTTATAAATCAGCTAAAGGTATAGCATCTAGGTCTGGTAGGTTTTCCATAAGCTCTTGCATTGGGTTACTTTCTACAGGAATACACTCAACACCATTATCTTTTAAAAACTGTCTAGCTACGTTTAGATCCCCTGCCTTTGCTTCGCCACTTTGTATCTTACCTAATAGTTCTTTTGCTAAACATTCATGTAAAGTTTCTAATGTTTTTAAACTTCTATCCATGATTAGTCTTGTTTTTAAATAATATAATTACTTCTTATCTGTTTTGCCAGTAAGAAGATACTTTATCTTACCAAAAAACCCTAATTTTCTAACCTTTTTATACAATCTCATACCTTTTTCATATTGATATAGTTTAGTTTCTATTTCTGATATACGCATTATTGCAGCAGTAAGTAGCATATCTTGTAGTTTTGTGTACTTAATTAGGTCTAAACAGTATTCTTTTATAGTTTCATCTGGTAATTGTTCTGTCTCACGTTGTTTAATTTCAATTTCAAACTCTACTTCTGGCGGTGGGTTTTCAGTAAGTACTTTAAAAAATTCTTTGTGATTCATTTTAGTTTAGTTTTGGAAATAGTTTTTGCTCCAATAAATCAACTGCTTTGTCATCCAAAGTATTTGAGGTCTGTTGACATATCACACGCAATAAATCTATTATTAATCTCTTGCATCCTGTCGTAGAGAGGAAGCGTAGTAATATAGGTTTTAGTATTTTGTACATAGTTTGTTTGTTTTTCCAAACATAGCACACGTTATTGTATCTTGCCTTCTATTTTGCTAACCGCTTCTGATAGCTTGTTTAACCTAAAGTATATGTCTCGTATGTCTCGTTCTCTACGACTACTCATGTTAGATATAACCATAACTAAAGCAGTAGCTGCTGCTCCTACTAATGCACCATATATCTCAGGCATTTGCGTAAATAGGTAATTATGTATAGTATGACTAATAAATCTCAATTATGGCAGAGAAAACAATTGAAAAGAAAAAAGAAATAGAAGATGATAAACCTGACTATCAGGAAAAAATTACTTTTTTAATTTCTACTGTTGCTCAAGGTTTTATTTTAGCTTGGTGTTTATTAGTTTTATCTCTTGGATATATAAAGCTACCTAATAAACTATTTGGTATGGATATACCAGACCAGCCAAGGGTTGACAGCACATTTGCAGCAGGGCTTTTGGGGAATATTCTGGGTGGTCTAGGTATTAGTGTTAATGCAGCACAGGGGGCGAAAAAGAAAAAGAAAGAAGAAGCAGAAAATGGTATGATTGGCAACCCTAATGGTGGCTATCAAACAATCATAATAAAACAACCAATAGAACTAATCACACAAAAACCCGAAGTTAGTAAGGTTAATCGCACTCCTCCAAAACAATGAAAAAACTAATTGCATTTTTATTTCTGTTTAGTCCCTCTGTAGCACTAGCAGATATCACGCAGAAATTTACGACATCTGCCCAGATTTCGGTAGATATGCCGTACTCTGTTACCAATAAACTTGGCACGACTTATTCAATATCAGGAACAAACATAACTCCATCTGTAACTAGTGGAGGATCTACAACATCTGGGGCTATCGGTGGGTTAAATATTGGCAGCTTGACCGCAGGTGTACCTGCCATGATACAAACTGACAAAGCAGTTACAACATCAGGGTCAGCTTTTTCTCTTACAGAAGCGGTGACTATGGGTGACGTAACACCATCAGCAGTTACACCATCATCAGGCATAGCAGCACTACCACACCTTGGTGGACAGACAACAATAGGAAGTGGGGGTACTTTAGGATCAGGTGCTATGACTTCTTTATCATCAGGTGTTCATACTTGTAGCGGTGCATTTGGATCAGGTTCTAGTTGCATAGGATCAACAACAGTAACCATTACCATTGACTAAACTTTGGCTGCTACTCTTAATAATATTTCCTTTCAAAATCCTTGCAAACCCAGTAGTACCAACCTTTCGTACAGGAAGTTCTTCAACTCACAGCACTTCTCAAAGTGTAGTAACCGAGAACATAACCAGTTATCAATATCGAACAGGATATTCTTTGAGCGTGTCAGGAACAAACATAGAGAGTGCGGATGTTAATGGCTATATTAATTCGATACCTACTGCAGAAGCCACACAGACAGCTAATGGAATTAACTTTTCATATACAAGTCCTACGTTGGAAGGTGTGCCTAGATGGAAAATAGTAAATTCTGGTCAGCCATTTTCTCTTGTGGAGTCAGTAATTGGAAGTGGTTTGGACACTATAACAAAAATAGATCGGGTTATAAATACAACCACAACCACAACCGTAGAAACTACCTTTGGGCAATAGTTTTATTTTTAATCCCTGTAAAGCCAGTTATAGCCTCGACAACGGTCAGTAGTCCGAACTCAACTGCCCAAGGCACTGTTAATAACAATGCCACCATGATAGCCCCTAATTCGACACCACAATTTAGGATGTCACAGGGTATAGTTTGTTCTTCTCCTAGCCTTACAATCACTCCTTATGTAACCGACTCTCGCACATTCAACTTACCAAGACAAGACGTTACTAGACAAAATATTTACAATGAAGATACAGGTGCTATTAAATACGTTCAAGAAACACCTAGATTTGAAAAAGATAACTATAACTTGAACTATGGAATTTCTGCACAGTTAAGTATTCCATTAGGAAAAGCACCATATCTTTGTCATAAGGCAACAGAGATAAATATAAAAAATCAAGAGTTGTTATACAAGAAAACTTCGCTAGAGCTTGCACTTTTTAGACTTAAAGTTTGCTCAGAACAAGCAAGACTAGGTGTAACTTTTGTTGGGAAATACGCAGAAATTTGTGAAGGGATAAAAGTAACAGTACCACCGAATCAAGTTATTCCACATACTCACGAATTAAAGACAAAAAAATAAGTACCCGATTTCTTGGTACTTACTTTGTTTAGTTGAGGTAAAAAATAAGTACTGGATCATCTTCGGTCAGAGGTTAAATTTAATTAACTTGCCTACAGCTTCCAATACTTAAATAAGCCATTAAACAAGCTAATCCACGTAAGATTTTGCCGTTGGCTTATAAAACAAAGGATCATCTTCGAGCAGAGATTGAATCGAGCCAATATGCCTACAGCTTCCTTTGTTAAATAGAGGCAGTGTCATCCTAGTCCGTTAGGATTTCGGGGCGTTGCCTCGTATTAGTTATTCTACCTTATCTTTCTTCTTTGTCAGCTTTTTTATTAAGTTTTTAACAATAGGTTTTACTAAATTCAAAATAATAGGAGTAGTCGCAGCCACAGTAGCGATAGCAGCAGTAGAGACAACAGTACTAAATTCTGGGAGGTACTGATCTTTGAATGGTACGTCTTCATACAAAGTAGTGCAGCTAGTTCCATCTTCGCTTCTTTTGTGACCAATAACACGTTCTAGCTTTTTTTCGTTACGAAAATCTCCTACTCGTAAATCGTTTTTACTTGGACACTCTACAAAAACATCGTCTTCTTTTTTATCTTTTGGTATCTCTGGTTTAGGTGGCTTACCTTCTGGCAAAGGTTCTGATTCTTGTTCTACTGGTGCAGATTCCTCAACAATAATTAATTGATCTGGTTGATAATTTAAAGGATAAAAACTTGGATAAGGACAGTTACTTACCACTCCATTTGGATCATCTAATAATAAATTTCTATTGCCTGTATTTTTTGTATCTCGATGATAATAAGTACAACCTATAACTTCTACATTTGAGTGGTCATAGTCAGGTAAAAAAGTATAAGGTATATGAATCTCAGGTATATGTATTTCTGGAATACTTATCTCTGGTATTTCCAATTATTTCTTTGGAAGTGTTGGTATAGATATGCCTGTTGTTTTTGGTAATCCTTTTTCTAATACATTTGGCATCATTCCTTTTACATTACCCATAATTTGATTCATCATCTTTGCTTTAAACTGTTCAGAGGTTACATATTTATAACCAAAGTATCCTCCGCCAACAACAGAAGTTACCATTAGAAATGAGACAATACTCAAAACATTAGCAATTTTTTGAAACATGATTAAAGAGTCAATAATACGAGCTTGCTCATTAATGAGTTTAGTCGTTTTGCTTTTTATAGTAGCAATCAGCCCTCTTTATGTCACTATGAGTTTAATGACTAGGCAGTTACACGAGAAAAGTAATTAGTTACCTGCAAGTAAAGGTATTTAACTATGCTGCTATCTCCTGAACAATAATGTTAGAAGCTCCTCTTGCAGAATAAGTATTGTCTGCATCTGAATAAACTCTGTTTAAATACATTGTCTGTGAATGATAAGGTTGATTCCATTGCCATTTATATGTAACTTGACTTGTCGTATTTGGTGAATCTAAATAGGTGTAATGCCAAGGACGCATATCATGTCCGTTATCATAATCTGTAAGACCTCCTATAGTAGCTCTAGCTCTAGTACCAGCAGCATCACCAATAGCAAGATCTGTACTATCTCTCATTAAATACAAAGCAAAAGAATATCCTCCTGCTATGCCACAGAAATTTAATGACGATGAAATTAAAATTTTACTAGAAGTAGCAGATGGAGTAATATTTACAGTAATTCCTGATATATCTTCTCTAGTTTGTCCATTAGCATGAGATGTAGTATCAGTTTTAACTGTCTGTATTACTTGAAGAACTTTACCTAAACCAGTACTTTGACTTGTTAAAAGCGTTCCATCTGCAATATCAGGTAAAGTTATAACCCTATCATTACTAGATGAAGAAGGTGCTTGTAAGCTAAAAGACCCACCACCTGATGCCGAATTAAGTTTAATTTTTGCAGTCATTATGCTGATACCTCCATAACCGTAATGGTGCAGGGACACCTCATATGTTGGGTATAGTTACCATTAGTTCCTGTAGTACCTAATCTGCCGTAGTAACTTGAGTTAAAAACTTTCATTAACAGTCCATAAGTATGAGAGTTAGTATCTGCTGGTGTATCTAAATACATAAAACTAGCTTCTTCTGCATGAGTGTCTGCACTATTTCTAAATCTAAATGTACCTGATTCTTGGTCATTACCAGAAGCTGCACCTATTGTATTACCATCCATAGCTGTGCTATCTTTTGCTAATTTAAAAGCGACAGCATATTGAGATCCACTATTACCACCATATAAAGTTATATTTATTAAAATTTTATTGCTTGTAGAAGCTGCTGTAATTGCTTGAGTTAAACCTGTAACTGCTACATAACTTGTGCTATTTGTAGAAAAGACATCAGTTTTTACTGTCTGTAAAACTTGAAGAATTTTACCACCACCCATTCCAGTAGCTGTACCAGAACAGGTTACGTTAGCTGGAAAGGTTACATTACCAGAGGAATCTAGCGTAATTGCATCTGCTGACGCTCCAGTATGCCTATAACTGTTTGCTATTACTCTGCTCATAATTTATGGTTTTGGATACTTGTCTTTAGTTGCTTTAATTGCAGTTGCAAATGCACCTGATGTAGTTACTGTACCAGCAACAATATCTTTATACAAAGCATCTAACTGATCTCCAATTGTTGGATAAATAGTGTCTGTTGTACCAGCTTCACCTGTTCTTTGAGTCTTATAAAGAACCGCTGCTGCTTCGGTGTTTAAAGTGGTTCTTGCAGCATCTATCTTGCTTTGTTCAAGAGTTACAGATTTGCCATCTTTATCAAATGCACCTGCAGTGTCATCTATAGAAACAACTGTTCCTGCGTATGCTTTGTAAATAGCTTCGTGATCTAAGGCCATAGTGTTTTACTTTTAATTATAGAGGATAGCCATTATGCTGCTACCTCCATAGCTGTAACTGTAGATATTCCATGAAAGATATTAGCGTCCCAAGTTCTGTTTAAATATGTTGTACCAGAATGTACTTGCCAATTTATTCCATATGTAATTGCACTTGTAGTGTTTGGTGAATCTAGAAATTCAAAACTATGTCCAGCATATCTTGACCCACCTCCATGACAAAAAGTACCATCTTCGTCATCTGCAAAAGTGCTTGGGGTTGCTATATTAGTTGCTGAACCACCAACAGTTCTTGTTAAACGGAATACAGACTCAGAACCAGAAGCTCCAAGATATAAACATCCTGAATATAAAATTTTACTACTTGTTGCAGATGGTGTGATACTAACTGTTAAGCCAGATATAGCCGCATAAGTTCCTGAACTTGTACTGGCAGTATCGTTTTTAATTGTTGAAACTACTTGAAGAATTTTACCTCCAACTCCTGCTGCTAAATCGGCACTTTGTATAATTCCGTCTGGTAAACCACCAGCCGATATACCTGTTATTGTTCCTGATCCGTTAATTGATATTGGCATTAGACAATTACCACAGTTGAAGTAGCACCTACAGTAAGTGTAGCATTAATTGTTAAAGGCCCAGCAACTACTGCGTTATGATTTGCAGTTATTGTGTAATTTTGATCCATTGCATTTTCAGATTCGTGAAAAATTTTCTCACCTCCTCCACCTGTAGCTCCACCCCCACCATCTGCATATTCAAGTTGTCCTACTGCTGTAGCTCCACTACCAGTAATACTTTTTACTTTTAAAAACTTATCTGCTGCTATCTGATTATCAGGCAGAATTATAGTATAAGATTGAGCCGCACTATGGGCAGGGGATTGTAGTTGTACACCATGACTGTTGTTTTCACAATTAAGTTGTATTGATCCAGCATTAGTATTACCTTTTACTTCTACTTTTCCTGTCCCATCAGGAGTTAACTTGATGTTACCGTTTGTTGTGCTTGTAGTAATTTCATTTGCTTGTACGTCTAAGTTGCCACCAAGTTGAGGTGATGTATCATCTACAACATCAGAACCGCCTACAGTAACAAACTCTAAAGCATTACCACTACTATTTACTTTAACTGTCTTATTTGCAGCACTTGTAAAGTTTGCAGGGGTATCTGATAAACCTACAAATGTTGTTGCACCAGCACCAGCACTAATACCACTTAATTTTGTTTTCTCTGCATCAGTAAAAGCATTTGTATTGGATTCTCCTTCATATAAACTTTTTATTTCTGCACCTGTTTGATCTGCTGTAGCACTTGTTTCTATTCCTTGTAGTTTTGCTAAATCTAAATTTTGTAACTTTGTTTTTTCTGCATCAGTAAATGCGTTTGTATTAGATTCTCCTTCGTATGCTGTTTTTATTTCTGCTCCCGTTTGATCTGCTGTAGCTCCTTCTTCTATTCCTGCTAACTTATCTGTAATTTCTTGTTGTGCAAATAATACTTGATCGCTGTTTGTATCTAAATCTGTTTCTGTTAAAACGCTACCATCTTGAAAATCTACCTTCTTTGTACTTATATTTGTATCTCTTTGAAATTTAACATTATTAGTAGCTGAAGGTGGTATGTTACCAGAAGTAAAAGTAACAGTTGAACCGCTAATATTATAGTGAGTACCTAGTGTTTTAAGAACACCACCTACTGTTACATCAACTTCTGCATTTGCTAAGAATGAAAAAGGTATAGAGAAACTGGCTGTACTGCCATTTCCATTATGTTGTACTGAAGTAGCAGTAGTGTTAGTAGCCATGATTAAAACTGTTTAAAGTTGAATTGATCTAAGATAGTTTCTAATTCTTTATTATAACTATCATACTGATTTACTTTTATATTTATTCTGTTCATTAATTCTTCTTCTGTAAAGGTTGCTTTTAAATATTCTTCAATACCTGTATCAACAAATAACCTATTAATTTTATTCAATTCATAAAATATTCTTTCTGCTGCTTCTTGTCCTTGAGGTGAAGATAGACCATATTTTTCTATTTTTGCTGCATTATTTTTATAGCTATAATCGTTGTTACTACCTGCTCTAAGACTAAATCCGTTCCTTTCACTTGCTATTTCACCATCTATATATAAAAGTAAAGCATCATTTAAATTAACATTTTTACCATCAATATTGATAACAGTTGTATTTATATATTTTTTTAAATCATTATATTGATTACCATTTAATTTAATTGGTACGAAGAATTTACTTTTAAATTTAGGGTCATTAACAAAATTCTTTACTTTACTACCTCTTATAACGTCAGGTGGTTCATTTAACAATTTTCCTATCATGTATTGTGCTTGATATATTTTATTGTTTCTTGATGTGTTGTATTTAGCTAAAGAAAATAAATTCATACCTTCTCTATTAGGATAAGTTATTACATCATTTGTGATATGTTCTACTTGAACAGGTAAATCACCACCTAAATTTCTAGGTGCATTAGCTTTTATTTCATTAATTATCCCTGCAAGCCATTGTAATTGACGATTTACTTCAATTAATTCTTTCTCTCCAAAATCTGTATTTTCTTCTACCATAAATCCTCTTAAGTTTTTAATATTTTTTGTAATTTGAAGCATATCTCCTGAGTAAACTCTAGTATCTAATTTTGCAAACAACCTAATTAATTTTTTATTACTTATGTTTTGACCAAAAAATTTAATAAAAGCTTCGTCACCTTCTTTCAACATTCTTTGTGCATCTTCTTCTTTTATGTCTAATATTGTTGCTACTAAATCAGCGGGCATACGATTTAAGTCTTCTATTAAACTACTGTAAGGTGTAATAGATGATTCAACTAATCTACCTGTATAAGCAATATTTCTTTTTGTTTCGTAGTTTAACTCTGAATCTGGGTCTGCGTTAGTTCCGATTTCTGGTAAAGCTGTAAATAAATCTAATGTTTCTCCTATTTGTTTAACATAACTTCTTTCGGTAATATGACGACCAATCCAAGCACCCCAACCAATAGTAAATTCATCATATAGTCTGTCTTGTTCTTTAGTAAGGAAAGGAGACATGACTTGGAAATCTACCATTAATTTTACAAACGATAATATTGGTTCTGGTAAATGTTCGTATGTTACATATTTATATACTGGTTGACCATCATCTCCAAACAAAATTTCACCATCTTCGTCATATAATAAATATGCTCTAGAGTATGGCAACCAACCACTTTTAAGTAAAGCTATATATCTAGCAGCACCTTCTTTTGTTCTCCAATTAGGACCACCATCAGTTAAAAAAGTTCTTGGTATTTCATCTTCATTACTGTATTCACTAGCTAACGCAAATTCAATGGCAGGTTGCAATATTTTATTGTATGCCAAAGTTGCTATAACTGCACCAAAAGCATTACCCATATATATTTGACTTCTTGTTTGTGTTCTAACTTGAGGGTCAGGACTTCTAAGGTCTGCTGCTAATTCTGGTAAAAGTAATTTATTAAGAGGATTGTAGTTTGTTCTTCCTCCAAATTTTAAAGGAGTATTGATTATAGGAACGTACCTTAAACCATCTTTAATCATGTTGGTAGGTGTTCTTGTAAATTTAAAAAGTGTTCTAATTGGTGGATAACGTATAGCTAAGTTATTTAATTCTTCAGCACCAAGACCTATTAAGTCTGTAACGGAATCACTACGACCTCCTCTAATTTCTTGCGTATATGTAATCTCTTTACCAAAGTTTCTAGATCTTTGAAATATCTTAGCAAGAACAGGGTCAGCAATAAATTCTCTTGGTCCAATTTGTGTTTTATCAAATAAATTTTTTTCTAATGGTTTTAATCTACCAAGTTCTCCTTCTTGTCCTTTTAATAAGTATTGTATTACCCCATCAATACTACCTTTTACATAATCATTTAAATCTTGACCTTTTAATCCTTTTCTTATAGCTTCTTGGGTTGCATGATAAGCAGTTGAAGCAATAATATTTGGTGTTTGGATAAGAGCATCATTTGCTGTCATTAATCTACTAGGTAGTCTTATGAATTTACCAGTACTATTTATTGCTGTTCTTAAAGGGAAAAATGGGTGATTAGAAGATATAACAAATCTTTGACCTGTTTCAATTTTAGAGTTACCAACATTTATAAAATTATCTTCCATATCCCATGATCTTTTCCAAACTTTCATAGAAAAATCAAGGTTATACATTAAAGCAAAAAAATGTTTAATAGCTGCTTCAATACCTTCCTTGCGAATTAATGGTGTACCACTATTCATATCCATTGACCCTACAAAATTACCCAAAGTTTTTATCATGGTCTGTGCTATGCCAGAATATAAATTTAGTTTCTGAGAGGTTAATCCAGAAAGAACTCCATTGATTCCAACTTCATTTATTATTCTCGATAGTTGCCCTGCATTTCTAAGATTAAATATTTTCAAGAAGGCTCCACTAGATTGGAGTGTAGTAAAGGCTTCAATATTTTTACTTGCTTCCTCCATTATCATTGAATAATGTATTAAGTCACTAAAGTCACCTGTCTTTTCTCCTCTTTGTAAAGCTGTTTGTAGATTTTCTTGTAGTTCTTTACTGTTTTGTAGAAGCCTATTTAGGTTAGGAGAAATCTCATTAACACCTGTTAACTTTTTCTTTTGTGCAGGTGATAATCCCATAACTTCAGCAGGTGTCATACCTTCTATGCCTTCTATGGGTTTAATTCCTAATGCTTTAAACCATCTACCTATCTGAGTTGCTTTAACAACTCCCATAGATAACCATTCGTCTACGTCATAATTAGTTCTTAATAATTTTTGTAATGCTCTTTGTCTTTGTTTTATTGCTGTTTTAGTTCTTTTTAATTTAGTCTTTTTAATAATTGCTAAAAATTCATTATTAGCTTTTGCAACTCTATCTACAGCTATTTGTAAAGATTGTGAATTTATAAATACTTCTTCATCTGTTGGCAATTTATTTTCTAAAGCTGCTTTTCTTTGAGTGTATTCTCTAAAGAATTTCATATTTTTCTTATCAATACTTATCTTGCCATCTTTACTTGTCATCTTATTCAAAGCACTTTCTTGAGTTTCAAACTGACTCTTTCTTTCGCTGCCTTTAAATCCTCCTTCTTCTTTTTTCTTTCTTACTTTGCCAGTTATTAAATCTTGTTTATCACTACTCATGTCTTTTATTCTTTGTATCTTCTGAGGATTTAGTTGAGTATTACCTAAATCCAAATCAGTATCAGTAGATAGTTTGTTTAGTTTTGTTTGAACCTTACCTGCATAATCTTTTAAAATTGGTATATCTAAATCTAAACCTTTTGTATTATTTACTGATCCACTTGCATTACCTTTTATTTCTTTTACTATTGATTTAATTTTTGCATGAACTTTATCTCCATGTAATCTAACTTCTTTTTCTGTAAAACCTTGATCTAAAAATATCTTTAATATCTTGCCATCATTCTGTGCTTTCTTCTTTCTACCATTTCTTAATGACCAAGATAATTTATCAAAATCAGATTGAAATTTTAATAATGCAGAGCCATAACGAGGTTTTGTTCTTGCATAATTTTCTGGTGCTACAAAAGTTTGTGTCTCTACAACTTCAGTTTTTTTGGTTGACACTTCCTCAGTATCTTTAACATTTGGTTCCTCAGCATCTTTAACCTTTAGTTCTTCAGTATCTTTAACATTTGGTTCCTCAGCATCTTTAACCTTTAGTTCTTCAGTATCTTTAACTTTTGAACCACTTAGTTCTTCTTTTAATTGTTCATCAAAAACTTGTTTGTTACCGCTTTCCTCTTCTAGTTTGTTGTTAGTAGCGTCTACTCCTTCTTTAATAACTTTTGTTGATTCATCTAATGTTTCTATATCTTTTTTAGTTAAGTCAACATTATCTACATTTTTTACATTAACTCCTTGAAACTTTTTAAGGACTGTTTCAAGACCATCAATACCTAATTTAAAACTGCCACCAAAAGCACCACCAAGACCTAAACTTGTCCAATAATCTTTACTTTGTATAGTTTCATCACCCATCAAATCTCTCATAAATGTATCACTTACCCCTAAAGTGCCACCAAAAGCAACTGACTTACTAAATCCTCCCCAACCTTTTTGAGTTACACCATAAGGAATTAATTGAATAATACCTGCTGATATTGCTCTTTTATGATTTAATTCAACTGAACCTGTATAGTTTGTAGGTATTCCTAATTCTGCTCTTTGTGCTGCTAAATCTAATTCATAACCTGTTATAAATTGACCTACAAAATAAATAGGCCAAGTCTTAGGACTTATTAAAAACGGAGCAAAAACATAATCAGCAGCAATACCACCACCTACATTAATACCAAGACTTTTTCCTGTTTTTTTAAGTTCGTTGTCTTCAAGCTCAAGAATATTAATTTTAAATCCTTTATCTTCATAATATTTAATAACTCTATCTAAATCAGTTTGAAATTTATCACTATTAATAATATCTACAGGAATACTATTGTTTAAAAATTCACCGCCACTATAACCTGTATATTCTTTAAATATTTTATAAAAATCTTTTCTATCGTTTGGTCTAATTAAAGGTTGATTTTTTAAAAATCCATCACCTTTCTGGTCGTTCTTCATAAACTGATAAAAACTAAGATGTTTTATCTGTGCAGGTGTTATTGATATACCTATTTCATCACCTTCTTCTAATTTCAAATCTTCAAAAATATTTGCGGGATAATCAAAGTTTGCATTTGCAAAATCAAATGGTTCTCCCTCCATAAGAGTTGAATTTACATAATCACTAAAATCGTATTTAGTATCAAAATTAAGAAAGCTTTGATCTAAGTTATCATTTTTTAAAAGGTTACTAAAAGTTGTATCTTGATATTGATTTGTAATACTTTCTTTCTCTTCATGTTCAATAACAGTATTGCTTAGTATCTCTTCTTTATTTATTAGTTCATCTGTAGCTAAATCAGTTGTATTGACATTTGTTGTGTTAACATTTTGTTGATTGTTTTTTGTATCGTCTTCAAGATTTATATTTAAATTAGAATCTGTCATAATTTAAAACCACCCTTCCTTGATAGCACGATCAATAATGTCTAATACATTTTTATCATAATCTGGATTGGTTGCATAATCTTCATCTTGTAGCATTTTTATTGCTTCTTGAATACTGTTTGCATTTACTATACCTTTCCTACTATAAGATTTAGTCGTAAAATCATCATTCCATTCTTTCTTGTATTGCATCATCATTGCTTTAATATTCTTAAATGTTTTAAAGTCTGCTTCTTCTACTTGTTCACCTTGACCTCTAAATTCGGTAGTCAGTTTTCTTTCAGACTCACCTCTTGCAACTTCTGAAGGTGTAGCTTGAAGACCTAAGAAATTATTTTTTGCTGATTGAGTTTCACCATAACCTGTTTCTTCCATAGCTTGTGCAGCTACAAGTTCGGGATATTTAATACCTATTTCTTTGGCAATATTATAAATAACTTGGAAATTATGTTTTTCTCTTACAGGTGCATAGGGGTGTTCTTTTTCTGTGATAAGTTTAGTCTTATCTAAATTTTCGATAAAATTAATATTATTCAAATCAGTATAATCAACACCTTCTGGTATTAATAAAACATCACCAATATCTATTTGATTAGCATTTGTAATTCCATTAGCTTTCATAATAGCTTCCATTGGAATACCAAAGTCATTTGAAATTGCAGATAAGGAATCACCAGATTCTATTTCAAATGTTGTGAAACCACCTTCTGAAAATGCAGCAGGTTCTAAAAGGTTTTTTCTTATATCCTTTTGATTTTTGACATATCCATCATTTCCATTGCCATCATCATCACCATCATCATTACCACTCAATGTATTAGGTTCTTTAATACTGAAATCATTTAGATCATCATAAAACTCATAACCACCTTCTTCTGGTTTTTTATTGCTAAGTATTTTTCTAAGTTCTCCCTTATACCAATCTCTAATTTCTGGTGTTACACCACCTGCTTCTGTAACTCTTTTTCTTAGTTCTTGGTTTAAGTCTATTTCTTGGTCAACATAATCACTCTTAGTAGTGAAACTAATATTTAATGGACCACTTTTTTCTCCGAGTTTTTTAGCACCTATATCTTGTAATATCTTTACTTCTGGAAAACGCTGATTGAAAGTTTTGCCTTGTGTTTTGTTTATATGTTCTTTTAATTTTCCATAAGTTTCTCTATCTTTATCTGATGCAGCAGGTCCAAGTGCTAACATAAATTCATTTGCTTTTTGTAATGCTTTTGCTTGACTAAGACTACCTCCATCATAATCTTCTTGTATATCAGAAAAATAATCATCAACATTTATATTTTTTAAATCATATTGTTCATAGGTAAATTTAATTTCATTGGGAAATTGAACTGCCAAATCTTCTAAAGTTTGCCCAATAACTTTATAATCTTTTAAAGTCATTTCTGTATTTGTAAAATCAATACTATTTAAAGTATTTAAAATTGTTCTTTGGTTGTAAGCTTTTTCAAATTTGTTTTGTTTTTCAATAACTTGCTCTTTTTTTTCAAATACATTTTTTAATATTGTATCAACTTTGTTTTCTCCATCTTTTATGAAAAAAGTACTGAAAAGTTGTTTGGCAGGTCCAACTTCTAAACCTCCTATCCATTCAACATATTCTTCTATTTCTTCATAAGCTAAATTCATATCTAATTCATTGTCTTCATAGTATTCAAAAATTTTAAGAATATTAGTTTCCATGTAGCCTAATAGTTTTGCAGGTGATACAAGACTAGACAATCCTCTATTTACATAGTCATCTATACTGTTTTGTAATTCATTTAAAGAATAACTATAACCATCTTGAAATCCATCAGTATCAATAATATTTAATTCTATTTGCTTATCTATGCTATCCATTTGAAACCAAGAATTAAGTATTGTAGGTTCTAATAATGAAGCTGCTTGCTCTAATTTTGCTTCAGCTAATTCTGATTGATGTTCACTATAAAATTGAGATAACGCTAAATTTTGTTTTGGAAAAAAATATTGATTAAGAATTTCTGGTCTAATCCCCCTTGTGTTAGTTAAAGATGTTGCTTCAAAATCTTTAATTGCCTTTTGAAATTCCTCTGAACTTACATCAAATTGAGATAAAGGTATTCCATCAACTGTATAATTTTCAAAGAAAGCAGCAGTTTTAGCTTCTGACGCATTGCCTAAATTAATTGCTAATTGTTTTTCTATTCCATATTGAGTGTAAATATTACCACCAAGAAAATTTTTAGCAAATAATTTACCTTCTTTTTTTTCTAATTCTTTTTTAATTTCTTTGAGCTTAACAGGGTCAGCATTTAATAATTGATTTTGACCTTTTAATATGCCTTCTTGTTTTGCTTCATCTATTTTAAAATTAACAAATCTTTGTAGTGTAGGGTTTATACTTTGCAAGGTTTCAGCTAAACCCATCAAACCAGTTTTAGGTAAAACAGTTACAGGTTCAACAAAAGTTTCTACAGGATTTCTAGAACTTTCCCCTGCTGTACTTTGAAAATTTGTAGTGCCTACTTGTAAAACCATAATTAACTTGGAAGTGCGTTAAGGTACATACCAGTAGCTTGAGTACCAATATTTAATAAGGTTTGACCTAGACTTGGTACAGCATTATAAGCTTCATTGATATTACTTTGTAGTTGATTTCTTCTGCTTTCAAATTGTGATTCTGTCTGTTGAATATTAAATAAATATTGTCTTTGCATTGATTCTAAACTTTGATTTACTTTTTCCCTATAGTTAGCAGCTTGTCTGTCTTGATCCATTAATAATAATCCTAAAGTCGTACCTGCTTGCTCTGATGCTACTATAGATGATTTTGATTGCAAAGCATCAATAGTTTTTGCAAACTTGTCTTGTGCTGCAAACTTTTCTTTTTCTGCTCTTCTTTCTGCAAGAGCTAATTGTTTTTGTCTTTTATCGGCTTCTGCTGATTGGTTAGCTAATAATGCTTGGTTATATGTTTGCCCTGCTTTTTGCTGTGCAGCAGCCCTACCAATAAAAGCATTGGCAGCAGTAAGCCCCAAGCCTATATTAAATGCTGTTGCAGCTTTACCTACTCCTAATAATGCAGCACCAACACACATCTAGGCAATCCTCAGAAATTCGTAAAATGGTTTTTTTTGATAACCATAACTCTTATGTAGTTTTATAAATGTAAACCCAAGAGCTTTTAACCATTTTATAGCAGAAGTGTTTTCTGCATATACATAATTATAAAGTATTTTATAAGACTTAAGTAGATTATCAACCCATTTTCTGCCTTGTCTTATTAATTGTATTCTATATTTTTTATTATCAAACAAATCATCTGTAGCAACGCACCATATACAACCATCTTTCTGTACCCCACATAAACCTATAGGTTGTCCTTCATCATCAGCAATAGTCATATTAGTCTTACTACCTAGAAAAGTGAAACTGAGAGCATCTTCTGGACTTAAGCCTGTTTGATATAAAGCTTCAATTTTATCCATAACTCTCATGTTATCTACTACATATTTAAAGTCTTTAAGGTTTGATTTTCTTAAATATCCCACTATATTCTTCTACTCCTCATATGAAATATTCCTTCAAATTCTGCACTAGCTAAACGTGTAGGTAGGAATGTATCATTCTTTACATCTATATCTACTCTGTCAGACTTGCTCATTATTGGCACTTTAAATGTACCTGTATCTAAATTTATTTGTCCAATAGAAGCAGAAGCAGAACCAAGCAAACGACCAGTAAATTTATGAATTGAAGTATCTCTATTTTCAGGTGTTACTTCTACTTTAAAAAACCCTGCATCTTCATACTTAATGTAGAAATGATGTATTTGTAATCTACCACCTACATACTCAGGAGAACCTGCACCTTGTTCTGTTAGTCTTTGTTTACTAAATCTATAGTGCATTTCAAAAGGTTCTCCAATAATAAACTTACTATTTCTAAAATCTCCTGTTGCTGTAATGGTAGAAGTAGAGCCATTTGTAAGATTTGTAGTTAAAAGTACTTGTCCTGATACAAGAGTTTTTGTATTGCCTTGAGCATCTACAAATGTGCTTGTCTCTCCAGTACCTAAATATCTACCAACAATATTCATATTTGCCCTTAATCTATATGGAACTGTAAAGGTAGATAGACCAGTACCAGAGCTATAAGATACTGATACTCCTGTTGTTGCTTCAGTTACCTTATGGTCAAGATGATATTCAAAATCAGCATTAGGTTCTCTAAACTCAGTTTCAAATGGTATTTTTTCTAGTGTTACTTTATTAGCTTCTTCTATAACAGCAAACAAATTTGTATCAATAAAATCTATGTTTAAAATAGACCTGTTTGTATTAATAGTATATGTAAACCAAGAACTTAAAGCCTTTTGTCCATCTCCTCCATATAACCATCTGTACACATATAGTTTGTTTGGATTATCAGAACCCAAAATTACAAGAATATCTTGGTTAGTAGATACTGCCATCTTAAAAACATTACTTGGTATAAGTCTTGGTACATGAATTGTGACGTTTGCAGCATCTCTTATTTGTGATTCTCCTTGAATAATATATTCTCTAATACCTGCAAAAGAACCCTTTTGCGTTAAAAAATAAATAGAAGATCCAGAACCTACTGGTTGTGCTGCTGGACTGCTTTCAAATTCAGTTGCTACTATTACGTTTGCTGTTTTAGGAGTAAGGTTGTCTGCTGAACTGGCTAATACAAATTGCGTTTGTTCAGAAAATAAAATAAGTTTTTCTCCCATAGTTACTGCACTTTTTAAAATCGCAACTTTTGTATGAGAAGCAGCTACATCTATAGGTTCACTATCTAAAACTGATATAACTGTTTCTGGAAAGAAATTAAAAAATTCTGATACTCTTGAAAGAATTACATTTTCTCCAGCTAAAAATCCAAGTCTGTTTCTAAAGAAAAATACGTTATTAATTTTGCTACCGATAAAAGAAGGATCAGGTGCAGATACAATATCTCCTACAGTTCTTTCTCCCCATTTAGGTAAAGTAAAACCTAATCCAACTGTGCAAGCTACATTAGTATGAGATCCTTCATTAGAAGCAGATTCATAAGTAAAATTATTATTATCTACCTTTGTTATTGTAAATTGTCCGTTTGTTAGACTACTGCTTTCAACATTTATTAATTGTCCAGTAACGAATCCATGATTAGTTCTAGTTATTGTGACTGTATTATTTCCAGTTGTAGATGTAAACGTAGCAGAATTTTGTAATGATGTTCCATAAGTATCACCATCAACTCTTGCAAATCTAAAATTACCATCAGCTTGACGTATCAAAACGTGTGGCATTGTTGCATAGTCGTATTTAAATTCAATACCTGCTTCTACAGTTTCTTCCCATTGACCTGCTTCTACTACTCCAGCAGTTGTAGTATTATTACCAACAAATTTTACATAGTAATTATCAAAATTAGTATCTTCATCTCCTTTAACTTCAACAACATAACCATGTGGAGATACAGTAGGCAGGTCAGTAAATCTTTGTACCGAATCTTTTATTATTGTCATCTTTGTATCGCCCTGTGTGTCACTACCATCTATAGAAAAATTAGAATTATCATTTTTTCTTACATATAAAACAGGACCATTACGAACAATAGTAAAACCAGTAAGACCAGCATCAAGACCAGTTTTTAAATCGGTTGCTATTGTATCTGTACTAAGAGTTCCATCGCCAGAAGTGTTATCTGTAACTGTTACCCCGTCAATCGTTACAGAATAGGTCGTATTTGCTGTTGCTTGATTTATAAATATAATTGCTTTTGTACCAGTACCACCGCTAAGTGTGGAGTCCATAGCTGCTGTAATACTTGTATTAACAACAAAAGTGTAATCAGCAATAGTAATTGTCTTCATTACACTTCTAGGTGTAGAAGTATTTAGATAAGCAGTTCCATCAGGTTTGTTTACAGTTTTTTCTGTGCCATCTAGCTCATATACTTTTACATTTCCATTGCTAAATATTGCTACATATCTTTCATTCGCATCTCTATTTATAGTTTGTATGTGAACATTTCCAAGAGTTGAAGAAGATAAAGATGTTACATATTGAAAACCGCTTCGTTTTGTAAGGCCAAGAACAGGGTTACTATCAGCATTGTCTTGTATATCAGCATGATCTGGTTGTTTTAAATTGTCAGAAGATTGTGATATACCTCTTAATAATGTAGGTATAGCTCTTGAAATGACAGACATAATTATCTGATTAAAGCACTAGAAGGATTATAAGTATCAAAAATACTAGTAAGGGAAGGATCTCCTCTTAATAAATTATGATCTGCATTAGCATAATCTGTTTCTGTAAGGATAACTCTTGCTCTTACTTCATCTTGTTGTGTATAAGTTCTTAAACCATCATCTCCAACAAGCCTATCTACAAATATTCTTGCAGCTTTAATAGTCATATATCTTCTTGCCTGTTCTGGTATTTCATCAAATTCTCTAAAATAAACAACAGTACAAATTAAGTCTTCATCAAATTCATACTCATTATTTTGTCTGTCATATAATTTTAATCCACGTTGAATAGGATCAATAGTTGGGTGTTGATGTATGTTTGCATCTACTCTTAAAACATTTGCTGGCAAGCTTATTTGATTAGAGCCATCTCTTGTAAGAGTTACATCAATCTCTGTATTAAAAGACCAACCTTCTGATTGAACTTCTTTATTTACTTCTGTCAAAGTAGTTTGAGCTATCTTTACATCAACAGGTAACGTACCAGTTAAAGAGTTAACAGGTGCTTCGCCTATTGCAGCAAGCATGATGTTAATGCTTTCTAGTTCAGTAGTTGCAGCTATAGCCATAAATCATTTCCTAATTAATACTGGTTTAATAATTTTAAAGCTTCGTCTTTAGCTTTTCTACCTTTAGAAATAATACCAAATTGACTTACTTCTTTTTTATCATCATATTTTTTCCTAACCTTTTTAACAAACCATGAATTAGGTTTTTGTTTGTTTTTTGATTTCTTAATTTGTAGAGATTTTCTTCCCTCTTCCATAATTAATACTCCTTCTTTTTAATTTTAAGTGAATTTCTTCCATCTTCTTTCTTTTTTTTCTTTTTAGTAATTTTGTAAGCTTTACCTTCTGGCATGATAAAAAAAGGGTATCTAATAATAAGATACCCTAAAAATAGAAATTAAGTAGCAGATAATTTAATTGTAGCTGCTGCTTCTGGTCTTAGGATTCCATGACCAAGAGCATATTTAGCAACCATTAATGTACCTTGATACATAATTCCGTAGTCAGAACCAGAGATCTCAGTAGTCATATCCATTAGTTTTACTGTACCAACAGCAGACTTATGGAAGACAAGACCAATAGTTTTACTATCGTCACCTGAGTAAGTGTTGTTCGCACCACTTGGGTTAGAAGCTACGTTGCTTTGAGGTACGTTGTTACTCATCATTACAGGAATACCTGCAACCATTTGTACTTTACCTGAAGCAAAAGATCCGTTGCCTTGTGGGTTGAAGTCAACATCTACAGTTCTTGTAGCAGACTCAGCAAGTTTGTAGTACTCAGCAGGTGGTAATACACAGAAACGATCTGTTGGAGGAATGTCTCTTTCATCAAATGCTTGAGCAATATCATAGATAGCTCCAGCTAATTCATCACCAGTAACAAGTGCTGATGTTGCATTACCTGTTGCAAATGTAGAAACAATACCGCCACTACCACCAGTAAGAGTAGTAGAAGCTCTAGAGGCATTAGCAATCTGTTTTGCTACGTTTTCATCGTATTTCTTGGCAAGTGCCTTACCTAATTCATCAGCGTAAGTTGCTCTTACGTCATAATGATTTTTGAGTTCATCAATGTTAGCAATGAAGCTCTGTGCAATTAGAAGATCATCAATGTTGACAACCTTTTCATTTGCCTTGATTTGGTTAGCACCAACAAGAGGAGTTCCTACTGTATGGTATGCAGCAGTAGCAGTTCCTAATACTGGAAACTGTGCTGATTTACCACTTGTGATAGTACGAACTGAATGAAGTTGCTCGTTAAAGATATTGTTGCGAGCAAACGAAGTTAAAACTTCGCCACTAAATACCTTTAAAAACAGGGCATCATAAGATGTACCTGTATTATTAACCAAACCAAGACGTGAGACTGTGGCGTTAGCCATAGAAAGACTCCTTGATTAATGTTTACAAATTTGAGTAACTAACTTCGTTTCAATCCTTTCTCTCAAGTGTTGTCTGACGCATCAGGCACAAGGATATTTAGATTTACACTCTGTTAATTTATACAGACCCACAATATTATTTGTGAGTTAGCTTACCATCTAGATGTAAGTTATTTTTAATATAACACTAACTTTATTTTTATGCTTTATCCAAATACATTACTACCTGCCAAACGTCTTTGTACGTCTTCTGTGTAGGTAACATCTTTACCGTATCTCTTATCAGACATAGCAGCTACTACTTCTGCTGTAGATCTGTAAGGTGTGGGTCCACCAGTAGCAGGTTTTCCAGAGTATAAGTTTGGTTCAACTCCCATAGCGTTTTGGTATCTAGTATATAGTCCTTGTACCATCATACTCAATTGTGGTCCAGACATTGTGTTTGTTGCTTCATTGAAAGCTTCTATCTCTGGCTTAGATAGATTTTCTAAAGCCCAACTAACCATCTTGCCATAAGCTTCATCTCCACCTATAGAATCTCTAATACCTTTTACTTCTTCTGTTGCAAGTTCATTAGCAGCACCTTCACCATCTTCACCATAACCCATCTCTGCTGCCCTACCAGTAAGGTAAGAATCAACTGCATTTTTAGATAAACCTGCATCTAATAAAGATTGATACATTTCTTCTGGAATCTCTCCTTCATTTTTATGAAACTCTGCACTAATCTTGTAAGGATCTATCTGTGCTTCTTTAAATATTTCACCTAAAGTTTCACCATAGTTTTCATTTACAGATTTGTAATCTACAGTTCCATCTTCGTTGTAATATTCTTCATAACCTTCTGTTTTTGTTGTTGATTCTTCTGTTGATTCTTCTGTTGATTCAGATACTTGATCTTCTTCTGTAACAGAACCAAGTTTACTTTGAAGTTCTTTGTAACTGTTAGCAAGATCTTCTACAGTTTTAAATTTACCAGCATACAAACCATTCTCATCTTTAAGACCTTCAAGATCTTGTTGAGACATTGGTGGTGTTTCAGATATTTGTACTTGTGATGAAGTCATAATTTTTTTGGTTAGTTATAAGTAAGTGTACGACCATTTTTAGTTTCGACAACTTTTAATTCGTTAGGTTCGGGCGTATCATTAACACCTAATTCGCTGACTATTGCTTTTTCAGAGACAAACTTTCCGTTTTCATCTCTTTCTTTAGACTTCTTGGTTGGCATTTGGTTCCTCCATTTGTTGAGTTTGTTGGTCAAGAGCCTGTGCTTCAGCATTTACTTTGGGGTCAAGTAAACGTGAACCTAAAGCAGCAGGTCCAAGACTTTGAATAAGCTGCTGTTGTGCAGCAGCCTGTTGTTCTGCTTGGATTTCTTCTTGTGTTTTTACTAGGTTAGCAGTATCTATACCGATACTGGTAGCTAGTCTTTTTACGGCTTCATCTACATTGACGTACTGTCTCATCACATCTGGACCTAAAGCTTGAGCTACAGTTGTAATAAACTCAATCAGTTTGTTTCTATCATTACCCCTGCCAAGTCCTTGAAGTCCTGTCACTATCTTAGGTTTGACTAATTCTTCTGGTAGCTTAGGAACTTTACCTTGTCTAACAAGCAGGTGCATACGTCTTCTTAGATATGGTAGTTGAAACTCTTGGGTCAAAATACTATAGATACCACCAAGACTATTTTCTAGTTCTTGTGCCATAAGATTTATTTCTGCTGCTGTTACTCTTTCTGCGTCACGTTGTACTGATCTAGCCATCAAGAAAGCAAACTCAAGTCTTGCTTCTATTCTTTGTATGGCACTAAAGGCAACAGAAAAGTCTGCACTCTTACCAACTTGCATCACAGAAATATCTGAAGCAGCACCTTCTCGAATAGCTCCATTTGGTGCTTTACTTATAGTTGAAGCTCTTGTAATTCCATTAGGATTTACTAGGAATAATGTCTTGGCACTAGCAGCAGCACCTTCAATTATTGCTTGCATTAAAGACTCAAGACTAATCAAGTCTCCTCTGTATTCTTCTACATATCCTCTACCATAATCCTCTCCATCTACCCGAATAAATCTAAGAGGTATAAAAGGAGTAACATCTACCTTTGACCTGCCATCTGTGTTTGGTATCTTTTCTCCTTTACATTCTTGAAACCAAAAGAAGTCATCATTCATTCTCTTGATAGATGTATATATATCCAAGTCACCCTTCATCATCTCTGCGTCATAGTTCTCTTTTTTCTTAATCTGTTCTAAGAACTCAAGAGGTAGAGCTTGTGGGTGTACTGTCTCTTTAATAAGTATTTCTAAAACATTACCAACTTCATCACGCTTACAAACAAATTTAGATAATGGATATACTTTAAGTCCTTTATCTGTTAGATATAACAAGACATTACCTGATACTACAAGATGCTTAAGTGCTTCAAACATAGCAACTCTATCGTTAGATATTTCTATCTCACTCATCAAAGCGTTTTCTATTGTGCGTAGTCCTTTATCTATTTCGCTTTGTAATGCTTCTTGTCCTTGCTTTCTTATTTCAAGATCATCAATATCAAGTTTAAAAAATGCTGTGCTTGGTGGTAGCAAAGTCATTAATAATTTATTTGATAAAGAATTTACTCCACGACTTCCTGTTGCTTGAAAGGGTGTTTTTATTCTTGCTCTTGTACCTGATGTCTGTTCTGGTATCAGACTAGGTATGGTTAGCTTAGAAGATTCTTTTGCTTCTCTATCATAAACAGACCGACTACCGACAAGTGCTTCATATCTACCTGCTGCTGTTGTATCTTGTGTTGAATATTCCATATTTAAGGAGTGTAATTAAGAGAACCAGTACCTGTCTGTGTATTTGCTAGTAAAGGTATTTGTAATGATCTAGTACCAAGCCTTTTTCTACCTGTAACTGGTGTAATTGCACCTTTCTTTTTAGTAAGAGATGTTCTTTTGTCACCGATAACTACCTTTGAAGCAGTTTGTTCTATAGCAGAATCAACTGGTTCTGGCTCTGGTAAGGGTGGTGGGCTTGGTCTTCTAAAACACATAATTAAGCTGTCCTTGATTTAGATCTACCAGAAATAGATTTTCTACCCATTCTAGCCTTTGCCATGCTTTGTGCCTTAGTTGGGTTACCCCTAGAATATCCTCTTCTAGCCTCCATTGCACGTTTATTTCTTGCTACTGCACCACCACTACCACCACTACTACCTGATAACATTTCAGCAGTTGTAAGGTTAGGGTCTACATAAGTTCCTTCTTCTTTCTTTCTTTTTATTTTCAAAGTCTCTGTTGCTTTTGCTGTATCTTTAGGGTCATCAACTCCTGTCTGTGTACCAGTTACAGTTACAGGTCGGTTCTGATATTCACGTTGAGGTTGTTGTCTCGTTTGACCACCACCACCAAAACACATAGCTAATTCTCCAATACTCTGTTAGTTAACATAGTTTCTTTTTGTCTTAGTTGCTGTTCGATAAGGTAATCAACAACAGACCTCTGCCCTGCACGATACCATACTTCACGATCTGATAGGGATAGGTCTGGGTGTCTGTTAGGAAACACAGTATCTAAAGCTTGTATAAGTTCGTCAGTAATTACAGGTAAAGACACAAAAATTAAAGAGCTATATCTATATTATATGTTAATGTGAAAGTAACAAGGAGTGGTTACCTTGTTGCAACGCTAAGAAGACCTCAAGGGTGTGGTTCCTCTTGGGGTTTTCTTTATGGGTTCCAAAGTTTTACTTCACCTGTATTGTAATCATAATCTCCCTCTCTCAGTATTCTTGTGAGTCTTGCGTTCAAGATAGCATCAGCAATCGTATAACCTTTCTTAGTATATGTCTCCTGTACCTTAGACCATAGTGCTTCTTTAGTATCAGGTGTATTGGCTAATGTCTTTGAAGCAGTAACCATACCCATACCTTTGATACCTAATATCCCATCTCCTGCGTCTCCTGCTAAAGACATCTCAAACCAATGCCTTGTTGCTTTCTTATTGGTGATATGTTCTATCGAATCATCAGCTATAAGTTTGCAGGGTAGTGTTCTCATATCTTTATCAACTGAAACTATTATTGGATCTTTATATCTGTCATTGGTAGCAAGCAAACCTAATACGTCATCACCTTCAAGGTTTTCATAAGCTACGCTTTCATATGTTTGTTTAACTTTTTTAATAACACTTTTAAGTGCTAATGGTTTACGTTTGCCTATCCTGTTGATCTTGTACTCAGGAAATATCTCATGTCGAAATGTAGGGTAAGAAGTAAAGCACATAACTATGTC
>VTLG01002557.1_pt1 | contig 25790 bp, 42 predicted proteins | sample 4694571 | NCBI WGS metagenome assembly VTLG01 (sample SAMN12604809, study PRJNA352737) | marine metagenome | biome: ENVO:00000447; feature: ENVO:00000209|ENVO:00000569|ENVO:01000036; material: ENVO:00002151; isolation source: viral sequences binned using virsorter ...
ATGGTGCTGCTTATTTATGCCATCGTGATTTTTTTAATAGAGTAAACTTTATTGATGCAAGGTTTGAGTTTATGAGAGATGGCAAACCTTTTTATATTGAGTTCCAACCAACCGAAACAACTGCTGGCCATGATCTTCTTCGTACTGATGATGCCATATGTTTAAAGAGTAGAGATTTCTTTTACTTTCATGTAGATCATTTAAGTGGATATGAGTTTAATAAAAAGTTAGGAAACGAATAATGAAAAAGTTTTTAGCTATTGCCCCTTACTTTGGTGGTGTTTCTAGTATGTACGAAGGTGCAAACCGTGAACGCCGAAGGGGCGATCTTAATAATGTTTCTCTTTATTTTGAGAAGACATATAAAAGTATAGAGCCTTACATGACCAAACTTATTGTTGCAGTAACCAATGAGGATGATTATGCTGCGGTAGAACCTTTTGCTAGATACCCCGATCAACGTGTTGAAATAATGAAGATAACAGGAATTGATCCTATCTTTCTCCCTGCGAATATGGCAAGGATTGTTCAACATTGGGATATAACCGAAGAGTATATTTATTTTACTGAATCGGATCAAATGTTTTATGCAAAAGATATTGACAATCTTTTTAAAACATTAGACGAAAATCGTAATGCTTATATTGTGCCTCAAAGGTTTGAGCAAATTCCACCCGAATCTCATCGTCTTCGTAAGTTATCATTCCCTTCTACTACTGATGATAGATTTGTAGAATTTGAGGGCGAATTAAAAGAAAACGATAATAAGTATGTGGTGGCTAATGAACCGGTTACTGTAGATGTAGATGTGGCTGGCAGAGAGATAGAAGGAATAGAAAAGATTTATGATTATGATGATTGGTTTTACGTAAACCCTGCACCAACTATTGATGCTATTGATGCTCCCGAATTTTTTCAAGCATATGGTGGCTCATGGTTATGCCATCGTGATTTCTTTAAGAGAGTGAAATTTACTGACTCTAAGTTAAAGGTTAATAAAGATGGCAAAGTGGGGGTTATAAACTTTCAACCAACTGAAACGACAGCGGGACATGATCTTTTAAGAACACCCAATTCAGTTTGTTTAAAGAGCAAAGATTTATTTTATTTTCACGTAGATCATTTAAGCGGATATGAGTTTAATAAAAAATTATGATATCAAAACAAGGTAGATTTATATTTTTTCATATACCCAGAACAGGGGGTAGTGCTGTACAAGATTGCTTATGGGGTGGTCGCACTGAAGGACAGCCTGGTAGTCACCCCCGTGACAACCCCGATTATCTTGGGCCGTATGATTGGCACTTGCATGGATTTAATCAAGAGCGCAACAAAGAAGTATATAATAATGAAGTAGGTGATGTGGTAGGTCATGTGGGGCAAGGATTGTATGATTGGAATACAAACTTTTTGGCACAAGACTCGCACCCTTTTTCTTTAAGCTATGGAAAAGAAAAGTTTGAAGAGTATTTTAAATTTACGTTCGTAAGAAATCCTTGGGACCGATTCATTTCTTTGTGGGTAAAGTTTAAAGAAGAAGTATTATTACAAGAGCAATTTAATGGATTATTTAATCTTCATGTAGATACAGATTTTAAAGAGCCACAAGAATTATTAAGGTACTTGTTATTGGCGCATAGAAAAGGCTTGCTATTGCCTCGTTGGTTTAAACCTCAATACGAATATGTACATGATGAAAACTTACGAGTGTTAACTAATTATGTAGGAATGTATGAAAAGTTTCAATTCAGTTTTGATTTCCTCTGTGATAGAATAGATGTGCCTCATAAAACATTACCGTGGAGTAGTGAGGAACATAGGCGAAAGAAAAAGGATGGAAAACATTATACTGAATGGTATGATGATATAATGATAAATGCTGTGGCTGAGATTTATCACCATGACATAAGGACTTGGAGTTACGAATTTGGAAATTAGAGGGTTATTTAGCCCTCTTTTTTTATATTTATTGTTGTGGGAGTGTATCTATGAAATGTGATACTTGCCAAAAGAAAGTGGAAAAGTTGTATAGAGTAGTTATAGATAAGGATTATAACGCATTAACTAAAAGAGCTTTATGGAATTGCTTGGTTTGTTATAAGAAAAAAAACAAGGAACGTCTTAACTTATAATGAATGAATGGATTATTTTATTAATCAGTGGACATCATTAGGGAGTTTCGCTAAACAAATTATTATAATGTGCGGCTTGATAATGCTCATATTGTTTTTCGTACTTACAAAACTTTTAAGTGAATATGATAAATTTAAGTATGGCCCAGACGAAGATGATGATGAAGAAATTGAAGTTGAAGATTAAATGGAGAATAAAATGAAATTGCAAGAAGCGTGGAGAAGCGGCCCTGGATGGAAGGGTGTAAAAGCTCAAATGCCTGGTCGTCAAAGAATCCATCAAAAGTGGATGGCAGATTTTGCTGCTGAGTATGAAAAGCTTGGGGGTTTTCCTGGTAACATAGATTGGGACACTGCTCAAAATATGAAGGACAAAGGTATCAAACCTAAAGATGCCGCTAAAAGAATGAAGATGTTGTACTAATGAAACTTAAGGACGTTCTTCAAGAAGCTGAATGGGCTGACTTTAATAAACCGCAAAAGTTTGGCTCCTATCACCGTGATGCGAAAGAAAGATTTGAAGTTCGCTATATGGGTAAAAAGGGCAAGAAGGTAGAGGTCGCTCGCTTTATGACGCTTAGCGCATCAAAGAAATTTCTGAAAGATATAAAGAAAACTGGAGCTAAGGCTCTTATCTTTGTAAATGGTAGGCCACTTAAGATGGCTAAGCAAACAACTATGGACTTTGGTGAGGCTCGTAAAGGGGGTAAAACATGAGGTTAAGTAATGTGATGCGGTCGCATCAATTAAACGAAGCAAAAGATGTAGACATTCATAGAGAGTATGAAGCTGGCGATGCCTTTAAGTCTGTCAGAGAAAAGGGTATGGTGTTTATAATTTTGTATCCATACACTGCTGCAAAAGGTGTTAAGAAGTGGACTGGTGTAGAGTTTCAAATGCAACCTAATTATGGAGAGCCTTACATGAGTTCAGCGGAAGTTACTACTGCTGGCGATGACTTGGCTTTCAAGGGTTATAAGAAGATAAAACTTACTGCTAAGATGAAGAAGCAGATTCAAAAGATTTTGAAAGACCCCGAAGAGATTGATAGAATAGAACGCTCAGACACAAAGGTTAGAGATATTGAGAGAGCTATACGATGAAGCTGAATGAAGTTCTTTATGATGATAAGGATAGATTATTAGAGTTAGCTATCTTTATGTCTTTAAATCCTCACCAACTTAATGAAGCTGATGGTGATTGGCGTACTAAGTTTAAACAAGCTGCTCAAAAGGCTGGTTTAAAGTTGGGTGGTAGTGAGCGAGGTTTATTATCTACCTTATCAAAGGTTAGTAAACACATTAGTAAAATTATCTATTATGCTATAAAGGCTAAAGGTGGCGATAGACCAGCAAGAGATGAGTTAAAAAAATTATTAAAAAGAAAAGCAACCAAAGAAGATTTAATTGATTTCTTTTTTAAGTTGGACACACTGACTCTAAGTATATTAACTGGACCCATAAATATTATAGACGCGTTGACAGGTTGGAATATTGTAAGTAGCTTAAAAGATAAGGGCAAAACTCCTAATAAACGTATTAAAGATGCCATTACTGCGTTAACTAAATCTATAGAGGGGTTGTCTCCTAGAATAAAAAAGAGAGTGTCAAATAATTTAGATAAAATTAAAAAGATGGTTTTGACAACTGAAGGATGTAATCCTAAAATTACTCGTAGAGAAATGAAAGATGCCGCTTTGATTGCGAGTTTTGGTGTTCCTACGAATAAAAAGAAATGGAAGGTTTCAAAAAGAGCAGCTAAGAGAAAGTATGGAGAAGCTTCTAGTGCTGCAAAAAATCGTTATGCCGAGAAACATTATCGTGAAAGTGGAGGTACATATAAATAAATTTAAATATTAAAGGTTCTTCTCGTATTATTATTATAGGAGAACTGTTGTGGAGAGATATCCACCGTGGGAAAGAATAGCATCGCCTACTGAATTAAAAGAAAAATATACGTCAGCTAGAAATGAAATAATAAATTATAAGAAATCGGCTCAAATTGCTAACGCCGGAGCAAAAGCGTTAGCCAAAGATAAACGGAAGTATCAAGCAGAAGCAAAAGTAGCTAAGGGACAAGTAGTTAAATTATCCAAGAAACAAAAGGCTACTGACGAAGCAAAGAAAGCGGGGTATTGGAGTGGTGCTGCAACTATCGCCATTACTATTTTGTATGAGACTTGGAAAGTAGTAGGGTTTCCAGGCGGTAGAGAATGGATGGAATGGTGGAATCACGAAGCTGTTTATGGCGTAATGGTTTGGATTTCCACCTGCACTTTAGGTTGGTTTTATAGAGTTGGTCATAAAGACACGTAAGGAGTGATAATTGAAATTAATAGATATTATACAATTAAATGAAGGTGTGTATGATCCCGGTATTTTTAAGGCAATCTTTTTAGCTGGTGGTCCTGGTAGCGGAAAATCTTTTGTAGCGAATGAGTTACTAGGTATTCCTAAAGGTGGCTTTAGTAAAATGGATATGTCTTTTGCCCCTAGTGGAGTTAAGCTCGTCAACTCCGATCCAGAGTTTGAGTATTTTTTGAAGAAGGTTGGAGTAGATCCTAGCGAGTTGGGCAGTTTGAGTGATGAAGAATTTCATCAGCTTACTGAGCCGGAAGATTCGCCTCGTAAAAAAGCTAAGAAGGTAAAAGATGCGAAAGAAAAATTATACATCAAGGGGCGCTTAGGCTTGTTAATTGACGGCACAGGTGATGATTACGCCAAGATTAAAAAGAAAAATGAGGAATTAAAGAAGTTAGGTTATGATACCTATATGATTTACATCAACACTAGTTTAGAAATTGCTCAACAAAGAAATGCTCAGCGTGATAGAAAATTGCCTGAGAAGATGGTAGAAAAGATTTGGAAGGATGTGCAAAAGAACTTAGGTAAGTTTCAAAGCTTGTTTAAGGGTAATTTTAGAATCATTGATAATTCAGAAAAACGAGTGGCTAAAAGAGAACCCAAAGCTGGTGTTATTATATTCCCTAAAAACTTTTACACTACTATTAATAAGTTTATCAAATCTCCAGTTAAAAGTGCTGTAGCTAAGAGATGGATACAACGACAATTAGATATGAAAAAGAAATACGGAATGAGTAGGTAATGGTAATGACAGAAACCGCTATAGGTAAGTGGCGAGATCTTATGAGTACCTTAGATCGTGATGCTGCTAATACGCATTTACGATTATCTATAAAAGGCGGTGGATGTTCTGGATTTATGAAAGAGTTAGATTTTTGTGATACTGAAGATATTACAGAAATGGATATGGTTACAGAGTTTGAAGATGTGAAGATAGTAGTAGACCCTAAAAGTTTATTGTTTTTGCATGATGCCACATTGGATTATCACGATGGGCTGATGGGAGCAGGGTTCACAATAGAGATACCCTCTGCAAAAAATTCTTGTGGATGTGGTGACTCTTTCGGTATGTAAAATAAAATGGGGTCTTCTGACTTTTGGTTTGCTATTAGTATGGCTATACTCCTAGCAACGCTTGTAGTAAAGATATTTAGCGTAGCGAGTTTGACGACCTTGAAGAAAGAGTTGCAAATACTAGAACAAAGAAGACAAAATAGACGGAAAGAATTACATAGGGTAAAGAATAAAAAAGATGTACTCAATGCAAACTTAGCGATAATGAAAAAAAAGAAAGACGGGTTAGTGAAGCGTCTTATGGTTAATGAAAAAGAAATGGAAAAAATTGCACAGGACGAAGAGAGGCGTGAAGAACGCCGATCACTTAAGAAAGTGGAGAAATAAGTCAAAAACCTCCGATCTCAAAATCCGGGCGGACCCAATTTTTTCTCCTACACGACATTTTTTCATATAAAAGAAAGCGGGCTATTATGAAGTTTGGAATAGACAGAGAGCTTAGAAACATTTTAGCAGTGATGGCAATTATTTTTATTGGAGTAACTGCCATCTTCTATCCACCGTTTGCTGGCGCTCAAGATGGTGGCGATAGTGGAGGTCAAACCTACTACGGACAAAGTAGTGGCTACATGGAAGTAGAAAGACTAGCCTCTCGTATGGAAAGGTTTATGAAGCTACACAAAGAATCAGTACGAAATCAAATGTCAATACAATCCTTATTGGGTGAGTTGATTGAGTTGGAAATAAAGAATGCTAAGAATGGTCGTTTCGCTCACATAAGTGACAGCACCTATTTTGACACACGTACAGGTGAAATTTTTAAGCGACCACAACCTTGAGACAATAAATGAAAACAGTAAAAGATTGGACTTGTTTAATACTTACTAGTGGGTTGATGCTATTACTAATGGTAATAGTTCTTGGTGACTTTTACGTTTCTCTGCAAGAGCATCGTCCTGTAGATGAAAGTGTAGTCAATCTTTTACAAATGGCTGTAACTGGTGTGATTGGTATCATTGCCGGTTACTTAAGCGGTAAAGAGAAAATATAATGAAATTACGTGAATCGTTTGGTAGCGGAGACAGCAAGCCTATTAATGTAAATAAGACTCGCTCTATAGCGGGTAAAATTATCAAAAACATTTGGGTTGAGTTAGATAAAATAGGTGCCAAAAGCCCATCGGATAGAAGACGCTATTTAGATGCTATTCTTGTTTCCCTAGAACAGCGCGGCCACAAGATGGTTAATAGAGCCGTAAAGAAAAGTCAACGATGAAACTAAAAACTGTATTAGAGGCCATGTATAGCACTACTCAATACTGGATACTTCCAAATGGGAAGGTCAAGAAGATGAGAAGTGGCCATGAAGAATATCTTACAGACACAGGAATGACTTATGGTCAGGCATTCAAGGATGGTCACATTCGGTTGGCAGTTGATGACAAGGACGGCACCCCTTCTGCGGAGTGGAGTAATGACGCAACTGCAGCGGCTAAAAAATCATTAGGGGTTTTTATAAAGAAAAGTGATGAGGATGTTTTGTATTATGATCTTGTAAAACCCAATAAAAAAACAGCAGCGTATCGGCAGGTAGATTACTTAAAAAGTGGTGGCACAGATTACAAAGGGTATTTGAAAATAAAATGAGACTACCCATAGTAAATGATTATACAATAGCTTCGGATTTAATTAGTAGTATTGATAAGATATGGCCTATAGATAAGGTAAATGCTACTTTAGGTGGATCGTCCATGCACCACAATCATTGTAGTGATGAAGATGTACAAAATAGCTACGATGAGAGACAATTATCGGAAGAAGGCTCAGTGGGTGGTAAAATTGACACCTATGGCTGATATTTATGGAAGACATTCACGCGTTATAATTGGTTAGTGTAGAAATCTATAACGTAAATGGAGAAAATTTATGGAATTTGGACCCGTACTTGAAAACGTAGCCAGTGTATTCGCACTGCTAATCACGCTTTCTGTTATTATTGAAAGAGGGCTTGCTACGCTTTTCGGTTGGAAATATTACGCGAAACTCTTGGGTGGTAAGGGGCTTAAGGTTCCTATCGCCGTTGGTGTTTCTTTTCTAATCGCCAATCAAGCGCCAGTGGACTTGGTAGCAATGTTGTTTGACGGAGAGGCTTCGGTCTTAGGCCAAGTGCTTACAGCTGGATTGCTGAGCGGTGGAAGTAAAAAGGTGGCGGAAACCTTTGGTGATATAAAGGCCGCAGTGGGTTAATATAAAAAACCCTTCAAAATATGTGAGTCGCTTTCGGGCGACTCACATAACTTATTATATAGGAATAAAATGAAATTACATAAAGTATTGTTATCAGAGCAAGATATTCGTGATTTAATTCAAATGTATGTTTCTTCTATTAAGAAGAATAATATGCAACGCCGTGAAAGATATAAATCTATGATATGGGTACGGCTTGCTGACCTTGGTTTTGATAGACCCCACATAAAAAGAGTAATTACCGATTTAGCTGATGTAGATACCGAAAAAGATGTAGATGTTATTATGTCTCGTTATAGGTTATGGGGTGATGATTATGCTGATAGTTTTAGAGCAACCGAAGCAACACTTATAAATGCTTTAACGGAAGCTGAAAGAGAAGAAGACGAAGATGGGGTAGAGCAGAATATTAAAACTTATAAAATGATTTTGCAAATACCTTTTACCACAGAAAAAAATAAAGACCAAAAAATAAAAAAATTAAAGTTTGATTTTAATGTATTAGGCATTAAAGTTAATAAGGAAAAAGATGGAGCGGTAGACACTATTAACCCCGAAGCCCAAGACAACCCTTCTCTAGAGTATGTTGTTGGGTTAGAAATAGAAACTGAAATGACACGTTCCCAATTGGAGAATACATTAGAGCCAGACTATAAGATTCTGAAACTAAGGGAGGTCTAATGGCTATCTCTCCAGCAAATGAATTAAAAATAGAAGGTGCAATTGGTTCGTTAAATCTTATTCGTATTTTTTATTCCAAGAAAAAACCCCCTAATAGAAACACTACTGAAAGAGTAGTGAGAATAGTTGAGCCTTACGAAATAAAGGATGGCTATCTTTATGCGTGGGATACTACAAAAGATAAGGTAATAAAAACTTTTATACTAGATAATATAAATAATGTTTTAGTTCTCAATAGTAAGTTTAAGGATAGGTACCCCGATGATGGAAGGGCTTTTCCCACTTACGATACTACACCACCACCGGACGCACGGAGAATGAGGCCAACGGTCAATACTACAGCATTCGTATAGAAAGGTTTTAAATGAAATTAGAAGATATTGGTGTGGTCATGCTAAGTCATGGTCGCAGAGATAAGCTTGAAATAAGCTTAAAGTCTTACGAGGAAAATGGGTTAACGGATATGGTTGGAGATAACTTTATCTTTTTTAATGAAGTTGCCAACGATGACATTAACATGATAGAAAATGATTATAAGAGTTTTGAATGGGGTGGACATCCTGTTAATTGTGGTATTGGTTGGGGGATGGTAAAGGGTATAGAAGATTGTGGTAGAAAATATGTTTTGTTTTTAGAGAATGATTTTGAATTAGCAGCAGATAAAAATGATATTTATACACAGTTAGAATTAGGTTATCGTAATCTTGAGAAAGGTAATGTAGATATTATAAAATATCGCCAAGTAAAAGATTACATACATACTTCTAATGAAGCAATGCACTGGGCCGGAAAAGTTGACCTTAGAGGATATAGTGATTCTGAAGAAGGACGAGAAGGTTGTCCCGAAAAAAATTGGTGGATAGGTTTTGCAGTAGAAGAAAAGTTTGGATATAATAATTCTGATATTTGTGAAAAGTTAGATGAAGAAGAAGAAACTGTTTTATGGCGTATGCCATGTAAGTACGCTAATTGGAGCAACAACCCGTTTCTCTGTAGTAAAGAATGGTTTTTAGATTTAGCAGCTAAAGTAGGTTTTAAAGAAATGGGCGCACCATCTAATATGAGAAGTCCCGATTTTGAAGAGCAAATAGAAGCGGGTGGATGGTGGCAGAAACAAAATTATAGAGTGGGTATTTTGCCCGGCTTATTTAAGCATCAACCATGAGAAGTTAAATGGATAAAGATCAAGCAGAAGAATATGTAAGATGTAGAAAAGATCCAATTTACTTCATTAAGAAGTATGGTAAAATACGCCACCCCACTAAAGGTCTTTTGGGTTTTGAGCTTTGGGATTTCCAAGAGGATACACTTCAAAGCTTTCTTGATAATTCTTACAACATAATTTTAAAGGCAAGACAATTAGGTATTTCTACTCTTTGTGCTGCTTACGCTGGTTGGATGGCTAACTTCTTTAAGAATAAGGAAATTTTTATTCTTGCTACGAAGAGAGATACAGCGACTAACTTGGTAGATAAGATAAGAGTGTTTTTAGAAGAAGTACCACCTTGGCTAAAGTCTGATGTACTTATTGATAATCGTCAAAGTATGGAATTAGCGAATGGGTCAAAGATTAAAGCTGGCGCTACCGGCTCAAACGCCACAGACGCTGCTCGTTCAGAAGCTTTAAGTTTATTGATTATTGATGAGGCTGCGTTTATTAAGGCGATGGATGGAATTTGGACCGCTGCTCAACCTACACTGGCAACAGGTGGTGATTGTGTAGTGTTGTCTTCACCTAATGGTATTGGTAATTGGTTTCACAAAAGCTATATTGAAGCCGAAGCTGGCGTTAGTGAAAGAGTAGGTAATAAAAATATTTCTTTTACTCCTATCAATTTACCATGGCATTTTCACCCCGATAGAGATGAAGAGTGGGGTAGAAACGAAAGAAAGAAAATAGGCGATCAAGCTTTTGCACAAGAACATGATTGTGATTTTCTTCAATCGGGTAATAATGTAGTTAGTTTAAAAGCCTTAAGTTGGTACGAAGAACATCCGAATGACGAAGAAGAAGCAGACAATGGTTACAGACCTTTTATGAGAGAACCCGAAGAAAAAACTTGGATAGATAAAAATCTTTGGATATGGAAGTATCCCGATTACGATAAGCAATATATACTTTCTGCTGACGTTGCAAGAGGTGATGGCGATGACTTCTCTGCGTTTCATGTGATTGATGTAGAAAATTATGAGCAAGTGGCAGAGTATAAAGGTAAACTTAATACAGATACGTATGCTCATCTTGTTCACAACACAGCTGTTCAATATAATAATGCATACATAGTCGTTGAAAACGCTTCTATGGGCCATCATGTGGTGATGAAAATCATAGAGATGGAATACAAAAATATGTATTGGACTATAAAAGATTTAACTAGAATACATGAAGGTAATTCTAATCAGTTACATTATGATCCATACAATGTACCAAAGAATGCCGTGCCTGGTTTTACTATGAGTATGAAGAGTAGGCCAGCTTGTGTGGCTCGTATGGAAGAAGATTTAAGAACCCACGATTTTATATTACATTCAAAAAGAACGCAGAATGAGTTAGAAACCTTTATATTTAATAATGGTAAGCCGGAAGCTATGTCTAGTTACAATGATGACCTTGTAATGTCATTAGCTATTGGTATGTATGTAAGAGCAACTACTCTTAAGTTTAATAGTCAAGATGAAGATATGACTAAGCAATTATTAAACGGTCTTAACTTTCAATCTACACCTTATCAATTTGGTATTTATAAAAATGATAAGGAAAAAATGGATGAACACTTTACCTTTGATACTGGCAATGGCCAGCGAGAAGATTTACGATGGATGATGAGTTAATGGCTGAAGATAATGGGTGGAGCAAGTATGAAAAAATGGTGATAGAAAAACTTGATGACCATGATCAAAAGTTTACTGGTATTGAGGATAAGCTTACACAAATACAAGTAGATATAGCTACATTAAAAGTTAAGGCTGGTGTATGGGGTGGAATTGGTGGTTTAATTCCCGCAGTCATCGCGATAGTTATGTTTTACGCAACTGCAGCTAAATAAAGGAAGGTAAGATGGCAGATAGATTTGATATACTTAAAAAGATTTTAAAAGGTGGTTCAGCTTCTTATAAGGTACCAACCGAAAGGCCTGGTATTAGGGCGCAAAAAAATGCGTTTGATACCTTCCAAAGAGCCTCGTCTGCATTGTACCAACAATCTTTGGTTGGTGGAGTAGAAAGACTAGAAAGAGTAAAAGATTATGAAGAGATGGATCACTATCCAGAGATTACAAGAGCCTTAGATATTTATGCTGATGACTCCATGACTTATGCCGAAGATGGCAAGATTTTACAAATAGTTTCGGATGACGATAAGATTGTGCATGAGTTAGAAGAATTGCTTTATCAAAGATTAGATTTAGACTTTCACCTTTGGACATGGATTAGAAATATGTGCAAGTATGGTGATATGTTTAATCTACTAGATATTGTTGATAAGGAGGGTGTGTTAGGTGCAATTGCAATGCCGGTGGGGGAGATTGAAAGGGAAGAAGGATACAACAATGACCCTAATAGCTTAAGGTTTAAATGGACAGCTCAAGGTAATACAGTGTTTGAAAACTATCAAGTTTCTCACTTGCGTATTTTAGGTGATGATAGATTTTTACCTTATGGTAGATCGGTGTTAGATTCTTCTCGTAAGGTGTGGAAGCAATTGTTAATGGCAGAAGATGCGATGTTGATTTATCGTATCAGTAGAGCGCCGGAGCGAAGAGTGTTTTATGTTGATGTTGGAAACATTCCTCCAAGAGATGTTGATTCTTACATGCAAAATGCAAGAGATAAGTTAAAGAGAATTGCGGTTACACAAGAATCTAATGGCAATCTTGACATGAGATATAACCCCGAATCTATTCTTGAGGATTTCTTCATTCCGGTTCGTGGTGATAGAGGAAGCAGAATTGAAACATTGCCTGGTGGTGAAAATGCTGCAGCGATTGAAGATATAGAATACTTACAAAATAAATTGTTTATTTCGTTGGGTGTACCCAAGTCTTATCTTACTGCTGAAGAAGATTTGTCGGGTAAGTCAACACTAGCACAGGAGGATATTAAGTTTGCGAGAACTATTCAACGTATTCAAAAGATTGTTGTCAGTGAATTGGCGAAGATATCACTTGTCCATCTTTATTTGCGTGGGTATGATGAGTCTTCTATTTACAACTTTGACTTAAGGCTAACTAATCCTTCTACGGTTACTGAGATGATGCATCTTGAATTGATGGGTAATCGTTTTGATACGGCAAGTAACATGGCAGACTCTCCATTGTTGTCGTTAGATTATATTCAAAGAGAAGTGTTGAAACTATCAGCTTCTGAAATTGTAGATATTAATTTACAGATTGAGAAGGAAGCGCATGAAGCTTATATTATTGAGCAGTTAAAGATGGGTGAACAACCCGATCCAATGGCTGGTGGTGGTGCGCCTCCGATGGGTGGAGGTGAAGAAGGCGCTGGTGAAGAAGATGAAACAGGTGGTGATGATTCGGCAGAAGAAAATACCACAAGACAATATACTCAAGATGCCATGCCTTATGATCCTATTGGTACAAGAGAGTTGCCTGGCTATCCTAAGAACTATGCTTTTAATGAAGATGGTGAATCAGAACAGGTAGAAGATAAGTTAAATGATCCCGAAAATGAAGAGATGAAAAAGACCCTTGATTTTATTCGGAAGAAAGCAAAAAATCGCAGGCCCAAGAAAGATATGTTTGATCGTACCATTTCGGATATTATGAAGTATGATCATGTAATGAATGATATGATGGGCAATCTCATAAAGGATCAATCGGAAAATAAGTTGGAAGAATCAACTTTATCGTTAATGAAGGCTAAAGAGGATTAATTTAAGTTAAGTAGGAATATATTTATTTTAGGCGATACTACAAAATATTGGGGTTAAGTATGAAACATAGCAAACAGCGTAATGTTGGTATTCTTTTTGAAATCTTAAATCATGCGGTATTAAATGAGATTTCTAAGGGCCACAATAAAACAGCAACAGGGATACTTTCTGTTATAAAGAAATACTTTATGACCGAAACACAAATTTCTAAGGCTTATAGGATTTATTCACAATTGTTGTATAGTGAGGCAAGAAACCCTTACTATGCGGCTCGTTTTTATGGTAACTTGGTAAAGGAATATAATCAAACGGTTAACGACCAAGAGTTGTATAATGAAAACACTAAGTTATTAGAAGACATAAGCAAGGTTTGTAATCGTAAACAGATTATGAAAGTAAGTGTTCCTAACTATAAACTTTTTGCCAGCTTTAACATTCTTATTAATGAAGGTGATATTAGTAGGGGTGGTCAATATCTTACAAGTCGTGATAAATCTACTTGCGAACAAAATATTTTTGAACATCTAGTAGAGAATACGGAAGCTAAGAGAATTAAAGAAGCAAACGCTCACCATACTGATAAACCCACTGAACAGGTACAAACAGAGCAATTAGCATTGGGTATTGCTTTAAAGAATTTTGATAAGAAGTATGGCAAGCTACTCACTACTGAACAGAAAGATTGTTTAGTGAAGTATTATACCACTAAGGATGACAGAAACTTCTCTAATTGGATGAAGAAAAGAATTGATAACATACTTGATGAAGTTGCTATAAAGAAAGACAAAGTAGACAATCAGCAGATTAAAGAAAAGATTGAATTGGTAGAAGAAAAGTTAAGAGGCATTTCTAAAGAAAATACTTTATCTACTACGAATCTTAAAGATGTGTTATTAAGTTTAGAAATGAAAGATAATTTGAGAATGTTTTAGTATGAGTATATTGAGCCAACAAATTATGATGAGCAAAGCCGTTGCCAATGGCCGGACGGTAGTCGGCCAAGCTGGTGATAACTGGGTGACAAATAATGTGACAACATCCCAACTTAGAGAGTCTGAAGTAAATTCAGATTTAGTAAGTGGGTATTGGGGCGGTGGAGAAAGTCTTGGTTCTGGTCGTGCCCCACATATGTATCCGGATAATCGCACCTGTTTAAATGCTGAAAATGGGGTGCTAGCGTTTCCGGGTCGTGGCGTGAATAATGAGATTATTAGGGATAGTAAAACAGCTGGAGCAATAGGTTGAATAGTAATAATAAAATTTTAAGTATTAAAGTAAGTGGTTAAGGAGAGTATTAATGGCCATGACGATGAGCAGAAATAGAGCGGGAGGCACTGCTGAAAGAGGAAGTGGTATTTTAAAAGATCAAAATATATTTGAAGGTGATGGAGGTCCGACTCAGGAAGCAGCGGCCAATAGTGCTTGGGGTGGTGCTAGAAGCAAGACTAAGGCCGGTGGTTGGACGGGTAGAAAAACCGCTACCTCTAATGAGTATTCTGCAGATAAGACCAGCGCCGAGGCCACTAATACTGATACACAAAGGCCGGCGATGGGGGAGAATCCTTGGGCGTTTGGTGGTGATGCGATGGACAACTTTTTTATGTTGTCTGCTTTTGAAGAGCAGTATGGCCCCCGCGGCTTTAATGCAATGACCGATGAGCATTTATCAATGCTTACTGCTTTTGCAGGAATGATAAGTAAGGGAAAGACAGATTTCAAAGGTGGCGCTGCCTCGGTAATGCAAACAACAATGCAAAACATTGCCACTTCTTATGCCGCACGAAGCTCAACTAACAAACAAACAGATGGTGCGAAGCCTGAGGCATCTGGAGGCGCTCACGCGCAATATACTCAGATAGACTATTATGGGCCAACGACTTCAGAAGGTGAGCCGGGCGGGATTCCAATTTCAACAGATAGTGATCCCCTATCTAATGTTGTGAATGAGTCTTTGACAGACACTACATCGGCCGGTAGTGGGGGTGGTGGTGCTGATCATCTGGCCGCAATAAAGGATGAAGGTACAACTGGCGATAGTGAGAAAGTAGTTAACGAACCATCCGGCCCCGATGACGCGGAGATGGCCTATCGTAATAGTATGGTGAAGAAATTTTTATCTAGTCCGGCCGGTCGTGGTGCTTTTGGTGATTGGATGAGTACCCAAGGAGGTATGGGTGTTCCAGGGAACAGTATAGGTGACGCTGTTATCTAAGAGTGTTTGTATAAAAAATAAGATGTTAGTAATGGAGAAATAAAGATGAGCTTATTGAGAAGTCAAAATATTGTTGGTGGCGTTGCAACGATGGGGGCCGCTTACAGTTTTAAAACTACAACTAGAGGGCCAGATGATCAGTATGAATATACAAGTCCTTCGCGTAGTTATGCGCCCGATGCTATTGCTCAAGCAGCATGGAGTCAAGGCGATATTAATAAAAAGGGTCCGGATGGTGTAGATGTGCTTAAGTCAACGCAAACTGTATATGGTCCGGACGAATCGGCTAACGGAGTCGTATCACGAATGAGTAATAGTGATAGTTCGTTACTTACAGGTATTGCGCGGGTTATAGCTGGGGACGCAGACACCTTCAGCACCGATTATTTTGCAAAGACTTACTTTAAAGATCGGAGCGCACGGTCGCTCAGAAGTTATCGTAATACTGCAAGTCCACCAGATAGTAATGCTGGAGGTTCCGGTGCGATAAGGGGATTTTTTACTTCATCTTTTCAATATCCGGATCAAATACTTTCTAACAGCAATGGATCAGAATTTACTCCCGTAGTGCCCCCAGCTGCTCGATCTAACATGGGGTTACAGAATCTAATTCCTGTAGTTGTAGCCGCTCCGGACGAAGGTGGCGATCCAGATAATAATGACGAAATCGCCAAAACTGTTGACGGCGAGAACAATACAACCGCTGAAGATGCTGGTCATGGGCCAGCGCCTGAAGAAGATAGTGTAGAGTTGACGGAAATAGATCCAACAGATGGTCATCTTGAACTGCCTCCGCAAGATGGTGAAATGACTGGCGGTAATGGTAATGGGGGAGGTAATAACTCATCAAGCGGTACGGAGTATGGATCAGAGTGGGATACGTGGGATCTGAGCGCGGCCTGGGGTTATAGTGGAGGCCGTGCTTAATAAATGAGTAAAACAAAAAAAGAAGTTTCAACAACAGGTGGTGTTGCTGGTTACCAAGGGCGTTTGAGCGCTCCTGGTAATCCTACGCCCGAAGAATTAAACGTAAGAAAGAAACAGAAGAGGAAGCTACTAGTGAAAAAGACAAAGAATAAAAAGGCAAAGCCTTTCGTAAAGAGTGAACAAACTAATTTAGATGAGCGCTCTCACGATATGATTCGTGACACTATCTTTGAAATTCTATTAGAGCAGGGTGCTGGTGAAGAGAGAATGAATTATGTGATTCGGCTCTTTGAAGGTCTTTCCAAAAACCTTAACACTAGTTTAGCTTACGCTCGTATGTTTATTTTAGATTCACTGAAGATGGATGTGGTTACAGGTGGTGTGGATCTAAATGCTAAGAGAGCAAAAACAGAACTCAATCATGTACGGAAGTTAGTAAATGATTTGGATACATTGATTGAGAAAATTTATATGTTGAATCGCCATAAGGCCGATTCACATGACGCTTAGGAAGAGGCCATGACAGAAATTATTAAAGACACTGGCGGTTTGTTGCATAACTTTATGATATTTGAATATAGTGATGTTGAGCCGTCCAAGTCTAGTGACGGCATTGTCACTATGAAAGGTATCATTCAAAAAGCACAACAACCCAACGCTAACAACAGAATTTATCCTCGCCCCATTCTTGAAAGAGAAGATGCAAAGTATCAAGAATTGATTAAAGAACGCAGAGCGTTAGGTGAGTTAGATCATCCCGATTCTCCCATTGTCCAATTAGAAAATGTTAGTCATTTGGTTACTGATACTAGTTGGGATGGCGACAATCTTATGGGTACGATTGAAGTTTTGGATACTCCTAAAGGTCAGATTCTTGAGAAGTTAATTAACCGTGATATCAAGTTAGGTATTTCTTCTAGAGGTTTAGGCAGCACAAGTCGTACGAACGAAGGTTATGATATGGTAGAAGATGATTTTAATCTCGTCTGTTATGACATGGTTTCCAATCCTTCTACTTCCGGTGCGTATATGAATTTGCAGGAAAGCAGAGAATATAAGACGTTAGTAAATCAAAATAGAATTGTTTTGTTAGACGAAATCCTTAATGATATTTTGGAGCTATAAAAATGAAAATTAAAAAGTCTGAATTGAGAACCTTGGTAGAAGAGGTAATGGCAGAAGCACCTAAGCAAGATCCCAAGAAGATGGACAAACGCGCCGTTGTTGGTCCTCGTAAAAATCAAACTCAAATTAATAAACTATATGCTGGGGCTAATGGCTTCAGTGGTTTGATTAATAAGTTGGATACTAACATTGCTGCTTTGGTAAAAGCCAAGGCTATTTCTTCTGCTGCAGCCAAAGTTATAAAGAGTAAGATTACTAGCATAGAGAAAACCGCTAGAATCGGATACAAGGCTGAAGAAGATAAGCACAAGAAGGGGTAAGTAATATGAAAATCAAAGGAATACTTAATGAAGCTAAGGGAAAATTCGGTGGTGAAGTCATTGATTTTAAGGACTTACCTAAAAGTGCGCAAAAGAAGGTTGAAAACATTGAGAAGATTATAAAATTAGGCGAAGCCCATGCAATAGAAGATGACTTAAAGGGAAAGTATATTTATGTAGTATTTAAGAATCTTGCTTGGGGTTCCAAAAAGGAAATCAGTCTCCCTGCTAGTATGATGATGAAGTTGGGTAAGATAGCTAATGCAGGTGTTGCTGACACTAAAATTATTGGCCAAGATGTGGCCTTTGGAATACCACAAAAATAATGTGTGATAATCCTAAATGTGAGTGCGAAGATTGCACCTGTAACCCATGTGAGTGTGAAGAATGAAAATTAAAAGATCCGAATTAAAAGCACTGGTAAGAGAAGTATTAGAAGAAGGTCCGATGAAGTTGGAGCCGCGTCCCGATGAGAAACGCCGAGGAAAAGCTGATTGGTATAGAGTTGTGATTGACGATGATTATGATGTAATAGTTCCCGATGGCGGTTCATGGGGCAGCGGAGTGGCTGCAATAAAGGATAATATCCAGAAGAAGTTTAAGCGTAAGGTAACTGGTATAAAAAAATTAAAAAAAATAACGTGATGTAAGGAAAATCAAATGAAACTAAAGCAAACAATTACCGAAGCAGAAGAAGTAGAGTTTGATTCGCTTGATAGTAAGCAGCAGAATAAAATCAAGGCTGTCCATAAACACGTTCCTGGAAAGCGCGGCTATATCTTTGATGGCATACACGGATTGATAGTACAGTTTATCACTGGCGGCGATGTGGGTCAAATCTCTGGAAAACAAATTAAGGGTCTAGCCAAAGAAAACATTCGCTGGATGAAACCTGGTAAAAAAGATATAGTAGTGGGGATATAATATGAAAATTAAAAAGTCTGAATTAAAAGAAATCATTCGTGAAGTATTAGAAGAGAAGAATTGGATCAAGGGCGCTATTAAAAAGCCTGGCGCACTTCGTAAACAAATGGGTGCGAAAAAGGGCGAAAAGATTCCAATGGAAAAGATTAACAAGAAGATTGCCACTTTGCGTAAGAAGGGCGAAGGGGATAAGAAGTTAAGTAAGGCTGATAGCACAGAGTTAAAAAGATTAAATCTTGCTAAAACTCTTCGTAAGATGAAATGAAACTTCGCAGTGTAATAAAGGAAAAAATTGATGGAGGTATTGGGGCCGGTTCTACTGGTTATTTGGGTAGGTTTCCCGCATTACAATCAGTATACAACTGGGGGTATAAAGGATATTATACAGGGAATGATCAAGAGCCACAAGTAGAGTTAGATCAAGATACACAAAATCAATTAATTGATCAAGCCATTGATTTATTGTATAGCAAGTTTCCGGAAGCAATAGAAAACAAGAAACTTAAGAGGCACGTATTACAGATGTTGATTGGTAAGATTACACAAGGTGAATTAAGAGATAAGGTTGAAATGGACGCATTTATTAAAAGACTTAAAAAAACAAAAGGTGTGGAGACAGTTTAATGAAGATTAGAAAATCACAATTAAGACAAGCTGTGAACGAAACTGTTCAAGCTTTTTTTGTTACTCCACAATCTATGGGTATGGTTGGAGTAAGAGGTAATACCACAGGTGGCGCTAGTCAGTTAGAAGAAGATGATATTGATAAGGATGAATTAAAAAATGTCATTAGTCAAATTGTAGATGACGTACAAAATGCTGCAACTAATCGTATGCAATCGGGCGCTGGTGGAAGGGTTGACCATACTGGTAAACTTACTGAAGCAGGTCGGCTTCCTATTCAACGTGGTAATCGCGCTAAGTGGTATGATGCTATTAAAAGACCAGTAAAAGTTGGCGATAGAGTTCATGTTGGACATAAACAAAAAGGTGGCGCAGGTGTTGAAGGTATTGTTACGAAGATTAACAAGGATGGCACTATAGAGCTTAGAGGTACAGGCTCTGAGAAACACAGAACCTTTAGAGGTAAATTAAAGAATACAGCTATTTTAGAAATCTCTGGCGTTGATTCCCTTAAACCTAATGATCCTCGTACTCCTGGCGCAGACGATGTGGAAAGAGATGCTGCTGACGATGTGATGGAAGCTGACCCCAAGGAAAAAGGTGGCAGACCAAGAGGCGCACCTCATATTCAGAATGTAAGATTTTGGGATTTACCTGAGAGTAGTTTAAGATATATTATTAATGATGCTAGCGATGCTGTTAAAAGATTGCCTATGGCAAAAAAAGCTGGTAAGTGGGCTGACGAAGTGAATGACGCTGTTACTGTTTTGCATTGGCGAAAGAAGAAGGGTATTAAAATTAAAGAAGAGTTACCTCTTTATAGTGATTACGCTAAACAACATAAAGAAAGTTTTAATGCAGCACCCTATGGTCAAGGTAAAAAACAAGCTAGTGTTATAGGTACTAATGAAGCACCCGAAGTTGGTAGTCTTGCTAAAGGAAAACGGAAAGAGATCGTTCAAAAAATGCACAAGTTGGTTAAAGACGGGTTAGGGTTTAAATCTATAGAAAATGTACAACCAATTGATCCGAAGGGAGTACATGGTGATGATGGTGTGGCTTTTATCTTTGGTGATGCAAAAGAAGGTAGAAGGTTTGCTAATTATCTTAAGAAGCAAAGGTCATTAGGTAAGGTAGTAAAGATGAGAGGTGACCGTTTAATGGTGAGTATGTATTACTAAAATGAATGAAAAGTTGGCGTTTAAAAAGTTAAATCAGTTATTTATTTCAGTAAGAAGAATGAGGACTTCGGTTAGTAAAAATGATCAAGGTATTACGCCGAGAGAAAAAAAATATATAATGGATTCACTACGTGAAATTAGTCAAACTATAAAGAGGTAAGATATGGCTATTAAAAAATCAGAATTAACAAAACTCAAAAGATTAGTAGAGGAAGTTATCAGTGAAAGAGAAGAAGGTGCTGATAAAATGTATAAAGACCGTAGAAAAGAAATTGACGGTATGGTCAAAACCTTACAAGCTTCTTTGAAAAAGATGGATGCCAAACAAAAGAAAGAGCCAACAAATTATGGTTATGCTGGCAACTTAAGTAATATAATTGATAACATGAAAGATATGATCCAGTTTCTAAGATAATAAAACTGAACATAACAAAGAGGTAAAACATGGCTATTAAAACATCTGAATTAACACAACTTATTGCAGAGCAAGTTACAAAAGATGTGGCTAAGAAACTTATTCCCAAACTTCGTAGAGTGGTAAGGGAAGAGATTGATCGCAGTATGAAAGATATGATTTATGAAATGGTGATGAAACAACAAACGCCATTACAAAATGTAGTAGAAGAAAACGTGGCTCAGTTTGAGGCACCATCACAACCTCAAAATGTTTCTAGTGCTAAAAATTATATTGCTCAACGACAAGCGTCAAGAGCGAAGGCTCAACAGATACTAGAAAAGAAGTTTGAGTCTGACGATCCTTTTGCTAGTTTGATTATGGACGCTGAAGATCCTCAAGAAGAAGAACAATTAAAACACGAGCAACTTTTAGCTGGTCCAATGAAGAAAGTAACAGAAGTGTCTAAGGGTGATATGACGATGCCCGAAAATATTGACTTCACTGCTGCAATGGATAAATTGGGAATAGAATGAAAAACTTTACTAAAGAGTTAAAAGCAATTATTAAAGAAGACCCAGGCGCACCTATTATGTCGCCTGATGAAGTAATTGGTCGTGCTAACACTATGGTTGTTTTAACCAATGAAGCGCCGCGTGAACTATTGGCGTTAGCTGGCCCAAGTCGTAAGGCAATTCTGCTTAACTTCAAACCTTTAATGATTACCTTTCCGGACCAAAGAGGTGTGTATCAAGTACAACCCGATGATATTGTTTTTGAAAACCATCATACAGGTAGAGATGTTAGTGAAGCTGGTTCAGAAGAAACAGCTTATGAAAAGTTTTTCGCTTCTGCTATGAAAAAGTTTGGTGTGTCTTCACCGATTGATTTAAGTCCCGAAGATACAAAGAAGTTTTTTAATTATGTAGATAAGAATTGGGAAGCTGAAGAAGAGAGTGATGGAAGTAAAAGTGAAGATGGGTGGGATGATCCTCCTAGACTTGGTGGTGAGCCTAGTTTGATTACGCCAGTAGAAGGTGATGAGGATAGTAATGAAATTGCTCCCGCAATAGCAGCAGGTTTAGGAGCAGTTGGTGCTGGTGCTGCTGGCGCAGTAATGGATAAAATAACAGGTGATGATAACGAAGATGTTTCTACCGGTAAGGTTGGTAAGAAAGATAAGGGTAGTTACCAAAAAGCTTATAAGTTAGCTTTAAAGAAGTATCAAATTCATAGTGCTGATGAGTTAGATACACCGGCTGAAAGGAAAGGTTTTACTGCTTATGTAGATAGGTTATGGAAAGGTGGTGAGGTTAAGGATCATGCACTACCTGAAGTTTCGCGTGAGGAAAAAGCACGAAGGAAAGTAGCGATTGGTAAAGAAACTAAAAAAAGAGATAAAGCGCAAGCCGATAGACTCAAGAAGAGAGTTGCGGGGTCTGAAAAAACTGCTGCCGAAAGAGATAGAGAAAAATTAGCCGCTCAAAGAAAAAGAAATCAAAAGCTTATTGCTAAAAAAACAGAAAAGGAAGCAAAAAGAAGAGAGCAAGAACAACAAAGTAAAGAGCGTGAAAAAGAGCAAGAGAAAAGACAACGTGAAAGAGAGCAACAACAAGATACCCGTGATAAGATTAAAGATTATGAAAAAGATAGCGGTGATGATGATAAGCAAGATAAAAAGAAAACCGGTTTTTTTAAAGGTTTAGCAGGTGTTGTTAAACAAGCTGCTGATAAAGAAAAAGCATTTGTGGGCGGAAAGTAATGAAACTTTCACAAGCGTTAGAGGTTTCGCCTCCCGATAGAAAGCACCAAGTTAAAGGTATCAAAAAACATATGGCTCAAAAGAAAGGTAAAGATAAGATACCTAAGACATATGTAGATAAGAAGACTGGTAAGAGAAAGAAAACAAATCCTTGGGCCTTAGCATGGGCGCAGTATGATAAGTATGGAGTTCCAGCACGAATAGAAAAAGACTAAGAAAGCAGGTACCAATGAACAGAACAGGTTGTAAGAGATGTGTGGGTGTACAAGTAAAAGGGCCGGATGATTTAGAAAAGGCTTTAAGGTTGTTAAAAAGAAAATTAAAAAGAGAAGGTTTTTTCTTGGAGTTGAGAAGAAGAGAGTATTATCAAAAACCTTCCGAAATTAAAAAATCTAAGAAAAGAAGAAGAAAAGCAATAGATGGTACTGAGTTAAATTAGACCATAGTGTATTTTGAGTAATATAAACCATATTTATTTTAGTTGGCTTATGCTAATAAAAATAAATATTTCTAATTCATTATAATGGAGAACTGTAACATGGCAAAAGACATTGTACAGGAAGCCGTTGAACAGGCTGAAGCTATGAAGGAAGCTGCTTATGAGAACGCCAAGAGTGTTTTGGTTGACGCAATGAGCACTAACCTTAAAGCTGCCGTTTCAGAGGCTATCGGTGAAAAAATTGAAGAGACTGGCAACCCCAAGGGCGCTGATCTCAATGTTCAATATGATCCCTCCGGCCAAGCGAAGTTAGATGGCGATGACCTCACTGATGAAGGTGACGGTCCCGCAATCATTGAAGCTGGTTTGGATGAGGAACAACCCTATGGTGGTAACAAGGGTGATGAATCTCGCAGTCGGCGTGACTACGAAGCCGCTTTAGAAGGCGATGACGAAGACGAAGACATGGACGAGAATGATGAGTACGGTGGCAATAAGGGCGATGAGTCCCGTAGTCGCCGCGATTACGAAGCTGCCTTAGAAGGTGAGTATGGTGGTAATAAGGGTGACGAGTCTCGCAGTCGCCGTGATTATGAAGCTGCTTTGGAAGACGAAGACGAAGAAGATTCTGACATTGATGTTGATATTGATGTTGATGATGACGAGGACGATGATATTGATGAAGTCCTTGAAATTATTGAAGACGAAGATGACGAAGATGAAGACATTGATGTTGACATTGACGTTGATGACGATGATGATGATGAGGATCTGGAAGAGCGCTCTATGATGGCGAAGAAGGTCGAAGCCGCTATCAAGGAAAACCGTACACTGCGCCGCGAAAATCGTAGATATGAAAAGGCTCTTACTTTCTTGAAGAAGAGAATTGACGAAGTTAATCTTTTCAATGCTCGTTTGGCTGCTGCATCGGATCTGATGCGTAAGGTTAGCTTGACGAAGGGTGAGAAGGAAAGAGTTGTTGAGCATTTTGATAAGGCTCGCACTGTTGGTGAAGTTAAGAGAACTCATAGGGCGTTGGCTGAAGGCTATTCCGCTGCAAATCGGTCGGTCAAGAAGCAGCGTGTTGCCAGACCTAATGTTCAGAGTGTTATTTCTGAAGAACAAAAGCAAGCTCAAGGTGGACGGTATGATCGTCTAGCTGAGTTGGCTGGTCTATAAAAATCTAATTGGGAGATTTAGATAATGTCGAATATTGTAAATGAAATGACTGCAGAATATAGCCCCGTTAATCGGAACGCTAAGTTGCAGACAATTATGGAAAAGTGGAGTCGCACTGGCTTGCTGAAGAAGCTTGATGATGAGAAGTCGCAAGTTGTCGCTCAGTTGTTAGAAAACCAGGCTGTCGAACTCCGTAATCAAATGTTAACTGAGGAAACTCAGACCGGTAATGTTGCTGGCTATAACAAGATCGCCTTCCCTCTCGTTCGTAGAGTGTTTGGTCAATTGTTGGCTTCGGAACTTGTTGCCGTTCAGCCCATGTCGCTTCCTTCGGGTCTGTTGTTCTTCCTCGACTTCAAGTATGATCGTAGCAAGAGTGGTGGTACCGCTGGTGGTAGTGTTTATGGTGACCTTACTGATGCTGGTCCGAATCGCAACAAGCAGTTGGCTGGTGTTGGTGCGCAATCGGCTTCGGGTGGTTTTTATAACTTCGCCGGTATTGGCTACTCGCGTAGAAACTTCATTCTTACGAATGCTGCTCCTACTTACTCTGGTGTTACTACGACCTCGGAAGTTCTTGGTAACGTAACTGTTTCGGGTTATGACTTTACACTGTCTAGCTCGGCGGCTACTGATCTTGGCGCTTTGATGGAAATTCGTATTGCTACATCGGGTGAAGCTGAGACTGGTAATAAGGGTGAGACTTTCCGTGGTCTTCGTGCTATTGAATCGCTTTCGGGTACTCAGTTCTTTGCTCATACTGACCCGACACTGACGGTTCTTACCGCTGCTAAGATTCAGATTTATTCTAACAAGTGTGGTGATGCCTCGCCTCATGGTCCCAATAAGAATTGGGGTAATGATGGTTCGATGACCGCTGCTGTTTTGGTTGGTCCGGCTCGCACAAATCTTACTGATAATCCTTCGGACAATCAGCTTGGTGATTTTGAATCGACAAGCGCGATTCCCGAAATTAATATCGCTGTTTCCAGTGTTCCTGTTATGGCGAACACTCGTAAGCTCAAGGCTACTTGGACACCTGAATTGGCCCAAGATATCAATGCGTATCACGCTATTGATGCTGAAGTCGAGCTTACAACTATTCTTTCTGACATTATTGCGACAGAAGTTGACCGTGAGATTCTTTCGGAACTTCTGAGCGGTGCTGCTGTTAAGGCTGCTTGGTCGCGTAGTGTTGGCCGTTACGTCACCGCTTCGGGTGATGTTATTAATACTGTTGCTTCTCCTGGTGGTTATTCCACGAATGTTGGTTTTACTGGCACTCAGCAGGATTGGTATCAGACGTTAGCGGAAACGATTATTACTGTTTCCAATGAAATCCACAAGCGTAACTTGAGAAGTGGTGCCAACTGGCT
>VTLG01007072.1_pt1 | contig 25788 bp, 48 predicted proteins | sample 4694571 | NCBI WGS metagenome assembly VTLG01 (sample SAMN12604809, study PRJNA352737) | marine metagenome | biome: ENVO:00000447; feature: ENVO:00000209|ENVO:00000569|ENVO:01000036; material: ENVO:00002151; isolation source: viral sequences binned using virsorter ...
TGTCATATGCTTATCTCTCCTTCGTGATATTTAATTGTTTCGCATAAAGTTCTAGTGGCACACCTAATTTTTTAGCAATTGTTACTTGAGACGGCGTGAGTCTCACTGTTTTCTGCGACTTAGAATTCACACTTCGCTTTGCTGAAGCTACTGTTTGTGTAGGCTTAGTCGTTACCGTTGATTCAGTATTACCAAATTTATGCGGAAAGTCAAGCTTCATACGTCTATCAATCTCATTGTAATACTCATCAGATTGTGCATCAAACCCTTCTTCCTCGGTTAGTTTTTTATGTAAATCAAATGCAGTGTAGGTCATTGCATTATCTGTCCCAAACCATGGGTTTTTCTCTGCCCATTCTTCTGCTTTAGGATCTGATACTGTAGTTTTAGGTGCAATTGCTTGATCTAAAGTTGGAGTTTTAACAGGTTCTTTAACTTCTGTTTCAGCTTTCTTTTTTAAATTAGCAACTCTTGCTTCTTCTACACCTAATCTTGCAATCATCTTTTGTGCTTCAACTTCAGCTGCAATATCACCTGCTTCTCTTGCTCTTGATAATTGAGCTTGAGCAGCCTGTAATCCAGAGATTACTCTACCTTCCATTGCAGTTACATAGTTAGGTTCTATAGTTTTTAATCTAGACTGCAAACTTTCTTGTTCAGCTTTTACTTTTTGAGCCCACTCTACAGCAGCCTCTTTTTGACGTTCTGCTTCACGCCATTTTTTAGTTAGCTTTGCAATTCTTTTTTGCACTCCATCACTATAATCTTCTAATTCTTTTTTCTTATCTTCTGTTTCTTCTTTAACTTCTGGTTCTTTTGTTTCTTCTTTAACTTCTATTTCTTCTTTAGGTTCTGTTTCTTCAACTTTTATCGTTTCCTTTGGTTCTTCTTGTTTTGTTTCTTCTTCAAGATTGACTTCAACTTCCGGTCCGGAAGTATCTATATCAACCATGGGTTCATTTTTCTTTTCTTCTTCTGGCATAGTTTACTCCTTCTATGTTTTAATATTGATGAAATATATCTTCAGGGTTTTCAATGGTTGCTAAAATCTCATCATCATTTAGCAGTCTAACTTCCCCACCATCTATCTGTATTCTTGATCCAGCGTATCTTGCAAAGATAACCCAATCACCTTTTTTACACCAAGGCCCTTCTGGATATCTTTCTTTATCATAACAATGTGGACCTGTTTTTAAAACCATTCCACAATTAGATCCAACTTGTTGTCGTTCTAGAGTTTCCTGTCCTAAATATAATCCACCTTTAGTCTTTTCTTTCATTTTAAAAGGTAAAACTAAAAGTCTCCAGCCTGTTGGCTCTGGCAACTTACTATCTTCAGTTTTTGATAAATCTTTTTTTGGTTTTTTTTCAGCTTCTATTTTATCTAATAAAGCTGGTTTATGTTTTGGGACCTCTTGTGTTGAGGTCGATAACGGTTCCTTGCTCATCTTTTTGCTCCTTATTGTCTAGCAGGTTAGAGATTTCCTGTAACATTAATTGGTATGTTCTTGCTTGTCCTAACATATACTGATATTTTTCCATATTGTCAACACCACCACTTATTAGAATGTCGCCAACTTTTTGTAAGTTGTCTCTCATTAGTTTTTGCATCTTTGATACTATGGTTAATCCATCTTCCATTACATTGCTCTCCTTTCTAATCTATAGTCTTCCAAAGCTTTTAGCTTTTCATCTGCTTCAGCTATTTTTTGTAATTGTTTATCTACTTCATCAATGTGTTGTGGATGTTCTCCAATACCAACAGAATTTTCTAAATAGATTTTTATTGTTGCGTCTGCTTCAGCTACTTGTGCTTCGTATCTAGCTTCTAGCGCGTCTAGTATTGCATTTCTCATTTAACATTTCCATCTTCTCCGTGCCTGTCTTATTCGTGAGTTAGGATCGTTACGAGTTTTTGCTGATGACCTTTTTAATTGTCCTAGTGATCTAGCGCAGTATGATTTCCTACGATTAGCAGCTTTTGATCCTGGCTTCACTTTTCCAGTCACGGCTGTTTTTAATTTACTTCCAGGGTTTGCAGCCCTGTAAGCTCTTACACCTTTTGCTGTCATTCCAGCTCCAGATTTTGTTGGTCTATAGTTACCACCTTTAGTGGTAGTTTTTCTAATAGGGTTTTCTCGCCTAGTGGCCATTACTTTTTATCAGCTGTCTTTGCTGACTGTTTTAAAGCTTTATCAGTTACAGTGCCTTTACCAGGTTTGCTAGTCCCTCTTTTTTTGGCTCTGTTCATGTAATAATATAAACCTTTTTTAGCTTTTGTTCCGTCTTTTTTTGTGTGGTATTTGCTAGCGTCTGCTCCACCACCTTTTCCATAATATGTTCTCATTATTTTTTTCCCTTCTTTAATGCTTTAAAATCTGCCCCAGTAATTTTATTTTTTGGTGGTGCAGCTTTTGCTATTTTAACTTGTCCACCAACTAACTTACCGTTGCTGTACATAGCTCTTTTACTTCTTCCTTTTATTTCTTTTCCTGGCATTATTTTTTTCCTCCCTTAAATATTTGTGTTCCCTTTATACCATAAATACTCGCAACGACAAGGATCCATAAATTTGTAAACCATGACGGGAGTGCCTGGAAATGCTCAAAGAAAATTTTTATCTTGTCCATAGCCTGTGCATCGTCCGAAAAGACTCCATATGCGAGCACCACGATGGGCAACGTAAGAATTATCAAAACCGCCTCATCCTTGTAATCTGCTTGTCTTGCTTCTAAAAGTTTGCCCGAGTATTCTAATTCTCCTGATGCCATTTTTTCTGCATGCTTGGCTTGTGCGTTAGCCATCATCATTTTAGTTTCTTGTTTCTTTTTGTAAATGTGTGAACCTGCATTTACAGCTAGTTTAATTGCACTTAACCACATATTAATTACCTCTTGGTTTCATCATAGCTAATCGTTCTCTTGCTTCATTAGCTATTTCTTGTTTTTCAATAGATGTTTCAGCTCTTAGTTCAGCTAACTCTTCATTCTGATCTAATTTCTCATCTTGATTCTGTTGATTCATCATAGCCTTCATACGGTCTAGATTCATTCGTTCTTTGCCCTCTTTTTCTTTTCTAGAGTTTTCTTGAGCTTGTAAATCTAGTTCTCTTGCTCTTAATGCAGCAATTGGGTCATTACCATACTGTGAACTAATTTTTTTCTCTTCATCTGCAAAGTCTTTCATCATTTCAGACACTAAAACTGCTTTTCTACCTTCTATTTTCTCTTGTAGCATTCGCATTTCTTGTTGAAGTTGCGGATTTTGCATATTTTGTTGCATCATTTGTGTCATTTGCGCTAATTTAGGTAATTCTTCTCTAAATTCTATTTCAATTTGCTCTTGTGCCATCAAACTTATGTGTTCTAGTATGTTTTTTTGTATTGCAGCACCGATTGCAGGTGCATTTTTTACCATATTAGTCTCCATAAAATTTAAATGCGCTGTAATGTGTGCTTGATGGTCTTGTCCAGGAAATGCTTGGAATGGTTTTCCACCTAAAGCATCAATATGTTCTAATGCTGGGTCTTTTGGCATTGGTTGTTCTGGTTTTTTTAAAATTAAATCAATATCTTTTACACCTAACGCTTCATACATGTTTCTGTAAACTTCATATTGGTTATGAATTGCAGGATTAGAAGCTGCCAGTTGCATTTCCGTTTGAGCGAGTGATATCCGCTGCGTTTGAGAAAATATATTCGGGTCTGCAACCGGCAATATATCTATTCGGTCGTCGAAATCAGATTGTTTGATTTGCTTTTGACCGCCAACAACATCATACGGATAAACTGGAGGTAAGTAAAGTTTAAATACTCTCGCCATTAAACCAAACTCACGTTTCATAGAAGCATATAATCTTTTATGAATTGCTGACATTGTTCTAGATCCTCTCTCCAACAACGCAACGGTTGTACCAACCGCTGCCTGTTGATTACCCTCTCCTACTTGCATGTCCGCTATGGATGCAAATCTTTGCCCTGCACCAACTACAACACTCATCAATTGTAATAGTGTTGGTGATGGTTCTTTAAACGGTAACGGCATAAATGCGTCTCGTAAATTACCACCTGGTGCATCGACATCTCTAAACTCTCCTGGTTGAATTGGCTGTGCTTCGTCTCTCATCTTGATACCACGCATCTTGAATCCTGCGGGTAAATTAGACAAGGTTCCGGCGTCAAGAAGCGATCTTAGTGCTGCAGTCGCTGATCTTGATAAACCACCAATCATGTGTATCAAACCAAAACCATAAAAACCTAATCCTGGTAAAAATTTAAAATGTACAAAATAATTTATTTTTTGTTTCATCGGATCACCAACTTCATAGTTTCGTCTTATAGATAAAACTTCACGTGATCCTTCTTCTAGTGTTACTATGTAAGGTAACTTAATTCCTGTAGGCTCACCATCTTGGCCTGCATCTTCAAAACCTTCTATATCTAAATGCACATGGCATTCTAAAAGTGTAAATAGTCTTTGGTCTCTGCCTTTACTTAAACCTTCTAGTTCACGTTCTTTCTTTTGTGATGGTGTTTCAGTTTCATTGCCTGGTGTTAATTCAATGTCTCTATAGAAACCACCAACCTGTTGTTTTCTTAATTCGTTTTCTGACATCTTAACAACATGAATAATTGTTTCCGCATCGTCTAATGAGGTAGCCGTATACGGAACAACTAAGTCATCAGCAGGAACAAACTTTGATACTGTTCTCTGCATAATTTCATCGTAGTACACTTTTTTAAATGTAGATCCTGTAAGAGGTAAATAGAATAACATCTGATCAAACTCAGATTCATATTCTTTCATCTCATCCATAATCTGGTAATTCATAAATTCTTTAACACGCATTGACTGCGCTTCTTTATCTGGAGTTGGCATTCCAACTATTTGAGTTCTAACTGGACCTTGTGATGGTAGTAATTCTTTGTAAGCTAATGATTGAAACTGTGTAACCGCTTCTGCTAATACTGGGTGAACTGCACCAGATGCACCTTTGAATGGTTCTGTATTCTCTTCGTATTTAAATCCTAAAAGATCTAAACCTTTTGTATAAGAAGTTTCCCAATCTTTTCTTGATGCTTTGTAATCTGTAAAATTTTCGTATAAGTCATGACCTATTGGAGCTAGCACTTCTTCTGGAAGAAGTTCTGCTAGATTAGCAAAATGATCGTCACCTTGTTCTTGGCTACCGATTGATGGGTCGAAGTTTATATCAACACTACCGTCTTCGTTCTGTTGAACGTCAATTGGTTGATCAGGGTCTTGTTGTTGCTCTTCCTGTAACTCTACTTCTAATTCGTCAGGACTTGGTATATTTATCGATTGCTTTACGTTTGGTAAAGACTTGTCTATTTCTGCCATTTATTTTCTCCAGTTTCACTGTCTTAACAGTATTATAATTAATATTCAACCCTTGTGGTGTTGGCCCTGATTTTGGTGGTGGGCCTGATTTTTTACCGATCATGCAGATTCTCCTAAAAGATCTTCCTGTTCTGCAAGATATTCTTGATATGCTTCTGGATCAGTCTCTCTCATTAAATTAATTCTATTTTGTTCTTTTCTTGCTTGATTTATTAATTCTATGCCCTGTAAGCCAATACCTAAAGGTGTAAAACCTCTTGCAAGTCTTCCAAAAGGGTTCATTGCTACTCTACCTAACATAGATAAAATTCCTTTACCTGTAGGTTTAGCAAATTTTCCTACAGTTTGTTTTGCAAGTTCTGGATATAATAAGTCTGCGCCTGCTAAAGCAAAACTAGGGTCTTTTTTTAAACTTCCAAATTTTTCATCACGTGTAATGACACTTTTTCCTGCTTCTATTTCTTCTTCCGTTGCAAATCTAAATGGATTTACATCTACAAATTGACCAAGTCCAAATCCAGCAGCTATAGAAGGTATACTAAATGGTCTAGCAATTGCAGCTGCTGTTTTTAACAAAGGTTTTCTTGCAGCGTACGCTCCACCTGCAACACCTGCGCCTATTCCTATTTTTTCTGCTGTAGTAAAACCTTGTTGATCTTCACTTAACTGTTTAGGAGAGCCTTGAGGCATTTGTCCTGGTTCAGCTGCTTCTACAGAAGATGGAGCAATTGACGAAACAACTCCAGCTCCTAAAACAAAAGGAAACGCAAATTTAGATTTTGAAACTGCTTTCATAATTGCAGAGTCTGAAAACTTTTGATTCTTTAATTTTTTAATTGCTAAATCTTGTTCTTTAATATTATTTACTACATCTTCTTGTATATCAAATTTATCATAACCTAATCTATTAATTTGTTTTTCAATCGAAGGTGTTATTTTTCCACCATAATAATTACCATTGTGATAAATAGTTGTATCTAATCCTTTTAAAGTATTGTTAATTTGTTTTATAGCCTCTGGTTTTATTGATCCGGCATTTAAAAAATTTTGAATATTATTTCTTAAAGAATTATTAAAATAACCTGTAGTTAAAACTTTATTAAAAGGTGTTTCAGCTAGTGCGCCTCCAGGTCCAAGTTTACCTATTTTAGTTTTTGTTGGTTGTTCTAAAACAGAAATTTCTCTTATTGGAAAAATATGGTCTTTTTCTATTAATACATCTCTAAGCAATTTACCACCAGATAATTTATCTAAATTTCTAGGTTTAAAATAAGTTCCATTTTTACCTGACGGATCAAAAATAATTGAAAGAACATTTTTAATTTGAGGAGTGTCTTCAATAAATTGTCTTAATTTATTAATGTCTTCTTTAGACATTGCCTTATCTAATATATTTTTAGTGGGTTTTCCTTTATAATCTCCAAGAGGTTTACTTGTAAACTCTTTTATCATAGCTAGGTTTAAACTGTTAGCAGCACTTTTTAAAGCTGCAGCGTCTTTTGAAAAACCAAATTTTTTGTAATCTTCAGAAGTTCTTGAAAAAGCTTCAACTAATCTTCTAAATTTTAAATTATCATAGTCAGCTTGAACAGTTCTTAACGGTTTTAATTCTTTTAATCTTTCTTTAACGTTTTCTGTTAACGGTTCAAATAAATATGATTTACCAGAACCTAAACGCTCTGATCCTCTTTGCTCAATATCTCCTTGAGTTATTTTTACACCTAAGTCTTTTAATTTATTAACAAAAATTTTTGCATTTATAATATTTTGTTTTGCATTTCCTGTAAATTTTTCTGGATCTTTTTTTGCACTGCCAAAAATACTTTGAAGAGTTTTGTAAGTATAAGCAGGAATTTCATCTGCTAATTGTTTAATATTTAATTTGCCAAAACCTTTTTTAGCATTTTCAAAAGATAAATTAATAGCAGCTCCTAAACGTCTTCCTACTTTATTAGATCCAGCATAACCATACTCAGGATCTCTTTTATTAAATCCTTTTATAGCATTATATTTTTCTTTTAATGATGCATTTTTAGGGACTGTTTTTAAAGCTTCTTCTATAATTGGCCAAAGGCTACTACCTCTTGTTCTACCTGCTATCCCTATTTTGGATTCTTTTTTTAAATATTCTTTAAAAAATTTTTCAAACTCACCATCTTTATTAAGATCATCAAAACTAAGTTGTTCTGGAGATCCTAATTTTGCTGGTATGTTAAGTAATGTTCTAACTCTTCTAATACCGGTTGGACTAGAGTTTAATTTATCTGCTATTTCCACAGTAGAAAATCCTTGATTAATTAAATTTTTAACTTTATTTTGAAATTTAGAATCTTGAACTATGCTACCCTCACCTGCAACTCCGCCTTGAATTAATTTTTCTCTTGGTCGCATCAGATACGCCATCATCTCATTGTATTCTGCGATCTTCATTATACCTTTAATATTTCGGCTAGTCCGCCTTCAGCTTGTTTTCTTCTTGATGTGCTTTGTAATACGCTCATTATTTCATCCGTGCTCATGCCTTTGTCTCCCATAGTTTTTACCTGTTCAATTGTGGATATGGCATTTGCTTGATTATTTGGATCAGGGTCTAAAACAATGCTTTTTAAAAGATCTCTATCAACTAACTCTCCGTACTTTAATATAATGTCTCTTTGTTTGTCTGTTAAGTTTTCAAAAAGACCAGGTTGTATATCTTCTGCAAGTCTCATTACTTTAAGTTGTCCTGATATTAAATTACTTGTTGGCAAGATAGTATCTTCTGCTTTTACGCCTTCAGGTAAATTTACTTTGGTGCTCACCAATCCTCTATTTTTTGTAATTATATTATAAGCTTCACCATAAGCATCCATAATATCTTTTTGATCAAATTGATCTCGATCTACATTTAGATTTTCAAACATATCATCAACAGCTACATCTGCATCAATTTTAGAATCTCCTGATAACATAATATTATCAACTGCTTTTTTAATTTCAGTCATTAAATTTTTTCCTTTTCTTGCAAGAAACACTGCTAACTTAATTCCTGATCCAACGGCATAACTAGTTCTCATCAATCCACCTTCTGCATTTGGTTTTCTATCTGTTACATCAAACTTTTCTAATTTTTGTACTTCATCTAATTCTTTTCTAATTTTATTTGATAATTCTTCATTACTCATAAGACCTTCATCAAAACCATATTGATTTACAGGTTTTGGATTTGTATTGTATCTAAGTCCACCATCGCTTTCTCTAAAAAATAATTTTTCAAAATTATCACCAAGTTCTCTAAAGTTTTTAGAACCCTGAAGCTGGTTACCAAACTCATCTTGTATTCCAGCCACGCCTCCAATTGCATCTTCACCATATGCTTTTCTAAATATATCTATTGGATCAACGTTGCCTGTAACTTGCATTATAGAATCTAAATCTGTTTTATTAGGTATTGTAAGTGATCCATCTTTTACTCTTCTCTCTAAAAACTCTCTAACAGCTGACCGGATCATAGCCTCTTGAGACATGGTGCCTAATGATTTTTTCTTGTTTAATTGTGTTAAAGCGTCTTCAAGTTGTTCTTTTTTAGTTTTTTTTCTTGGCGGTCCACCTTTTAATATATTTTCTAAATCACCCATAGGATCATCGCTTGATAATTCATCTAGTTGTGTTTTACCTTCATCAAGACTCTTGATGCCTGACTCTTCTGTCTTTTTAATATCTTTAGTTCGTTTATCTAAGGTTTGCTCTCTCTTACCTTGATTGAATGCATCATCGATCTGTTTCTTAACTGTATTAAACCTGTCACCTAATTCTCTTTTTGCAAGTTGATAGGCTTGCTCTATTGATTTAATTGAACCTGCTTTAGTTAAGTTTCTGATTGCTTGTAATAATTTTATAACTGGACCCATAATTTTTTACCAATAATATTTATATTCTTTTCTTGGCAGCTTTTCATCCTCATAATCTTCTGGATGAGTTATCAAACCACCTTGTCTAAATCTCATAACAGCTTGTGTTGTGCTATCTACAAGATCATCGTGATCCCCATACGGGAAGGCAGCGCACTCTTCAATTACCTCTTGAGCGAACTGTTTATTCAAAGGTGCGTATATACTACCAGATTCAAACAAAGGTGCAACTGAATTTACACGAGTATGTTTATCATTACCTTTTGATGGTGTGTAGTTTACTACGGGTATACCCATATTTCTTAATTCGTATGTCAGTGGTAGTCCTGATGCTTTAGCCTCAACGAGTACAGTCTCAGGCTGCCAGTAATCATATTGTTCTTTTGCAACTCTACGAAGTTCTGGAAACTCATATCTATCTTTCATTGCATCAAGTAAAATTAATTTTGGTGGTCCTTCTTCATTCTCACGAAAGATACCCCAAGTAGTAATAGCACTGTAGTCTGCAGTTTCTTTTTTCATGAATGCAGTATCATAACTTTGTATGACATGATCTAATGGTGGTATGTAATCCTTATCCCAATCCTTCCACCACTCACGTTTTAAGATTGCACCCTCTTCAGATGTAGGGTTTTGCATCCACTGTGCATTCCATTTGCCGAGTGATAGTGATGCCTTAACTGATTCCAGTTCGTCGATCTTCCAGTACTCCGGCCATACGGGCTTACCACTCGGCATTATTGCCGGAAACTCCACCAAGTCCCACTGATCTGATTTGGGTTCTGTTTGGTTCTTTAAAAGAATTCCTGTAAGGTCTTTAACATTCCAACGTGTCATAACGCAAACGATTTTACCGCCTGGTTGTAAACGTTGACGTGGACCGGATGTGTACCACTCGTAAGCTCGCTCTAAAGCTGTTAAGTTCATAGCGTCTTGCTCACTGTGCGGATCGTCAATAATTAACAAGTCCGCTCCTCTACCTGTAATTGCTCCACCGACACCAGCAGCAAAGTACTCGCCACCTTGAGCAGTTTCCCAGCGACCAGCGGCCTGGCTGTCTTCTCTAAGTCTTGTCTTAAATATTTGTTGATACTCAGGTGAATCAATTAGTGTTTTAGCTTTACGACCAAAACGCACTGCAAGTTCTCCTGTGTGGGTAGTCTGGATAATTTTTAGCTTTGGAGTTTTACCAATCATCCAAGCTGGTAACAGTGTTGATGCAAACTCAGACTTTGTATGTCTGGGTGGCATATTAACAATAAGTCTTTTGATTTCACCAGATGCAAGTTTGTTAAACTTATCTGCAATTGTTTTGTGATGTGCACCTTCAATAAATTCAGGCCATATGGTTTTTACAAATGCAAGAAAGTCATTCTGTGCAAGTTCTTTTTTATCTTCTTCTTTGTACTTGATTAGAATTTTTTTAAACCTGTCTCTGACGTCAGGTGGTAATTTGTTTATTTTATCTAGGTCTATTTGCATTTCGAAAAATTTTTTGTAAAATTTTTTTACATGTTGTTTTTAGTCTTATAATGATTTTTGAGGGTTTGACCATATAAAACTCGGCATAAAGGGTAACTGTTGGGACCCCTTTGTATATATACTAATTACATAAATAAAAAATCTGCGAATTTGTAAATCGTTGTGGTACCTCTATAGCCCTGGCCCGTTAGGGCCAGGAGAAAGGTTGGCTCTAGTCTAGTAGAACCATGTATGCTTCCGCATTATGTTGGCGAAACCAATTTAGATCAGCACGTACTTTGTCCCAAAGTTTAGACGTACCGTCAACACCTGCCTCTTTGTCTTCTAGTGTTGCACCTAATTCATTAATGAATATCCTGTCATGTTTGATAGCTTCTGCAGGTGTAAGCATGAAAGACTCTCCACTAAATCTATTCTTACGCTCTTCTGTTTTATTGTTTGTTTGTTCTGTCATATATACCTTTCTGTTTATAGGATAATCCTATTATGTCTGCCTAGTATTGTCAACCTTAATATTCCATTGGTTCCAAGAATAACCATAGTTTGTATTATGCCTAGTTTTCTTAGGATCCTCGATAGGTGTTTCAAGGCACTCGGTCCTTGGTGCAATGGCAATAACTTGTTCGATATATTTATTGGCAAAGTTATCATAACAATTATTACTACAAAAATAAGAGTACATAGTTGTTTGTCCCCACGCTTTAATCTTACGAGTTCTTAAAACCTTTGAGCCCTTAACACCTCTTATTCTGTCAACAGTATGTTTTGTATGGCACTCTGGACCATGACACCAATTAAAGTCGCTCACGCTACTACCACCAATCCCATAATTAAACCGAAAAATCCAACGCAACAATAAAATTCAAAGCTTGTCATTACAACCTCACTTTCCATGTTGTAGTTGCTGTTCTATATCCGTGTGCGTCCTCATCATAATAAGTGATACAAGGTGTGCCTTGTTTAGATGTAAAGTATCTGCAAAGGTCTGTCCATTTTGCGTTTCTTGTTATATGCTTTTTGTGTTTCTTTGCCCAAAAAGTGATCTTGAATTGTTTGTCGTTTTCCATATTATACCTTTCTGTTATGGGACAATCCTATATAAATTGTCCCATAGTGTCAATAGTTAATTTAAACTATTTTGTTGTTCTTGCAGTATTTGTTTTGCAATCGCAATCTTCTCATCTCTAGTTTGTTCAACCTCATCTGTTAATAAATCAGCTAGATTTGTTGGACTATAAATTGAAAGAGCCATACTAGAATGTGCGTCTAATATACTTTCATTTAAAACCACTCCAAGTTTATCAGCTAGTTCTTTTACTTGGTCAAAGTATCTGTAAGATTTTAAACCAAGTTTTAGTTTTTCCATTTTTTTATTTACATGGTCAAAAAGATTTTTGTGTGCAAGAATTACATTATCTTTTACAACATTAAATTGTTTAAACCATAAGTATTCATTTTCATTAGTTTGATACATACGACTAGAACAATAATTACTTCCAATAACCCAAAGTTTAAAATCATTTTCCCATGTATCTTTATGGTAAGATGATTGACCACTTACATCATTACGACTACCATAACCCAAATACTTATTAACATTACTTTCGCTATTGTAATAAGTAGGATTTCTTTTGTCGTAGTTATCGCCAAGTCTTACATCATAATCTGCGTCAAGACCTTTTGCTCTTATCTCATCACGATAATAAGAAATTAAAAATTCCTTATCGCTATCAAACCTAACATGAACATCATCAAACTTTTCAACAGGATTGTCGTTGTAGTCAGTATCAATTCTCGGTGTATCAGTTTGAACATGAAAACAATTATCATGGTACAATTCCCCACCACTATCGCCATACTTTTTATTCATAGCTCTAATTGTATCAACATCTTCTTGTGGTTGATGAAATCTTACGAGATCATTAATTTTAACTTTTGCCTGTTCTCGTAGTTCGTTGTATTTATCTTTTGCGTCTTGCCAAGATTTCTTATATTTTGAATTACTTTCAAAATGATCTTGAAATACATCAGCAATCACTTTACGTTTATCTGCGTTAAGTGTTATTCTTTTTTGTTTTTCCATATTTGTATATCCTTTCATAAAAAGTTTTTTATACTATTGACAATAGGATTGTCAAGGACTATATTTGATCCCTGATCCATTGTACTAATACGGCCGATGAGACTGTTCAATGGATCTAATTTGCTGGTCCTATTAGTGCTGGCAAGACTGCAGAAGCGCCGGTGTGAAGAGGACCTGGGATCAGTTGTGGGCGGAAAGTTTGATATGTAGTTCTACAACTGGTGCCACATTTGCTGGACCTGATAGCCCGTAGCATTATTGCAATGTGATAGGCCGTAGGGTCCTGCTAATAATTAGAAAGGAATAAATATGGATAAAAAAACAATAAGTGGCTGGGCAATTCAGGTTACCTGGGACGATGGCAAAGAAGAAACTATTACAGAAATAGATGACGAGACAGCTGGCGCGGTTGATACATTTTTAACTGAGTTAGAAGAAGAAAGAACCACTTTAGAATGATTCTAAAAATTATTCTAAAGAAGAAAGCAAAAAGCGCCAAGCTCCAAGCTTCCACCGATTGAGAGTGAAAGAGTAAGATCTTAACTTGTACTGGAAGCTTGACAATGGTTACGGGATAGTATAGGATGTATTTAGAAAGGAATAAAACATATGAATGAAGAAATATCAAACCATTTGCATATAGCAAATGATGAACTGAAGAGAATAGCGGATGCGCTGGAAGAAGTGCTTCGACTAGTAAAGAAAGACCAAGAGAGATCTAGAAAATATATGGAGAAGGACAGTGAGTAGACGAGCAGGGCCAGCAATGGCCCGTGTATACTTGCAGCACTGGCGATGGCTGCTGGATCAAGGGCCAAGCTACAAGCAACAAGCCGCAAGCTGCAAGCGCCAAGCCGCAAGCTTGACAAGACAAAATTATAATGTTATTGTATCCTATAAAATAAAGGAGAAAGATTTATGTTAGTAAAAGACGCGTTAAAAATTACAGACAGTTTTACAAAAACGTCTAAGATGCCTGGCCTGAGTTACAGCTTGCCAGCGTGGGCCTGCCAGACTGGCGCGAAGCTTAGGAAGATTCCAACCAGCCCATGTTTTGGTTGTTATGCTATGAAAAATAATTATGTTAGATACCCTGCAATTAAGGAGGCGCAGTATCGAAGGCTGGAGGCAATCAACCATCCTGACTGGGTCACCGCAATGGCTGCTGTGATCAAACGGCAAAAATGGTTTAGGTGGCATGACGCCGGCGACCTGCAGTCTAAAGAACATATGGCAAAAATTATAGAAATCTGTAAACTTACACCGGACACCAAGCACTGGCTGCCAACACAAGAGCGGCAGTACCTGCCAGCACCTGAAGAGGTTCCTGACAATTTAATTATTAGGTTATCCGCTGCTAAGGTAGATGGGACCGCTGGCAACGCTTGGTCTCATAGTTCGACAGTTGTAACCGATGGAAGCCCTAGCTGCCCGGCGCCTACTCAAGGCGGCAAGTGTCTTGATTGCAGAGCTTGCTGGAATAAAGATATAAAAAATGTTAGTTATGGAAAACATTAAAATGGAATTTAAACACCCAAAATATTATAAAGAATTACGCAAGCGTAATACAGAGGCTGTGGCAAAGTTGGGCAAGTCCCACGCCAGCCTCAAATCGGATCAGGCCATTAGCACAAGCGACTCGACGGAGTGCAGCGATAAGCGTGCGTCTGATCCGGGCCTCAAGCTTCAAGCTCGAGAAGATATTATTCATGAAGAGAATGAAAGACTGTTAGACAGAAGCTCCAAGCCGCAAGCTACAAGCTCTCAAGCCGCAAGCGACAAGCTTCAAGCCCCAAGCAACAAGCGTCAAGCTTCAAGCCGCAAGCGACAAGCTCCCTGATTCTATAACCTTCATAAAGTTTCAAGCCGCAAGCGTCATGGGTCTTGACTATAATAAAACTATTCTTAGGATGCCTCACATGGAAGGCAATTTGGTGTGGTGAAAACCTTACAGAATTACGTTTTGTTACTTTAAATTCAATAGTAAAAAATGTATTGTTTTTATTGTATGCCAATACATCTGGCGTACCTAAAGATGTTGTATTTTCTATTCTTGTATAAGAAATATTAGGTGTGTTTTTTTTAAAATATTGGTAGAATTTAGACTCAGGTCCCATAGAGTTTTTAACGTAATGTATGTTTACGATTTCTTCTTCTTAACAGAGCCCATCCTCCAACTTTCAGCTGCTATTTCTATCACCAATCTATGAGATTCTCTTGCTCCAATTATATTATTCTCAAACAATGTCATAGAAAAAATATCAAAATGACCATCGGGAGAATGAAACTCACCTCTTGGTAATTTAACTTGTACCCTAGCGTTCTGACATGTTGGTGACTTTAAAAAATTATTTAGCTGATTGGCTAATTCTTTCGCATTCATAAGTTATTGACTCTTACGTTATGTTACGTTAAAAGTCAAGTATGGGAGTACCTAAAAGATTAACTGAAATGCAACAAAAGTTTGCCAATCTATTGGTGACTAATGAAGGCAGAAAGACTGCATATGAATGTGCGATTGAAGCTGGCTATGAAAAAGACAGAGCCAGAATCACAGCATCTGAATTACGCAACCCACAAAAATATCCATTGGTTGTAAAATATATAGGTGAGATCAGAGAAGAATATCAAAAGAAATATGAAGTGACTTATGAAAGACACATAGCAGAACTAGGTAAGATTAGACAAGAAGCACTAAAGAAAGGTGCCTTCTCAGCTGCTAACAATGCTGAAGTAGCAAGAGGTAAAGCAGCAGGATTGTATGTTGAACAAAAGATAATTAGAACTGGTAAGTTAGATGACATGTCTAAAGATGAAATGGAGAAAGAACTTAAAAGTATATTAGATGAATACTCTCCACTACTACAGGATGTAACCACAGATGACATCAAAGAAAAAGTAAAAGAAAAAAGATTACCAAGACTTAAGAAAGTTTCGTCACCTTCTTCACCCAAGGAGTAGGTATCATTGTTCTATCCCCAAACGTAATACCATCTTCATCTTTATCATATGACGCAAATAATTTTATTGAGTGTTTGTCTTTTGAGTACAACCAACCTTCATTTACAGGTGTAGCTAACTTCATCTTATCAAACTCTTTATCAGTAGCCCAGCCAGAGTCACTGATGCAATCAATCCACTCCACTCTAACTCTCGGATAAGGTATATCGGTAGATTTATCAGTTAACGATATTTTTCTTCTTTTCCTAGGCATAACCTTCTATAGCATCACCCCTATAGGTTTTCCAGAATTTTAAATGCAAAAATCAAATCCAAAGTACCCTCGCGGCCCCTATATATAGGATAATACATATAAAATCCTATGCTCTAAAACCATTGGTATTCCTTACTGATCACCAAAGTGCCAAATCACCTCTCTTTTTCTAAACCCAAATCGCAAATTTAACAATATCCAAAAACCTATAGGCTGGTGATCAACCGCATAAAACCTCACTTTTCAATTGTGGCTATTTTATGTATCTGCCTTATTTTGGTCATTATAGTATTTATCAAGTCTTTCTAGGAATTTGTGTTGGTATTTGATAAATTCTTTGCCTTTTATTTGAAACTTTTGAAAATATTTATCTGGAGTACACATCAATATAACACCTTGGGTTATATCTGTATCATAAACGCAGTTGTGGGCCATCGCATACGCTCCTAGCTGCATGAAATAGTCGTCTATCCATTCCCGTCGCTTGGGCCTGTTTGTTTGCTTGAAGTCAACTATGGAATTTTCGTAGTCAAATACACCAACTAAATCTGTAGCACCAGCGTATAAACCTGGGTAATATAGGGTAACCTCACTGCCCCATATTTCTGACATATCGCATAAACCCTTGTCGATTATCACTTGAGCCATGTCGCCTGCCACCTGACCCTCGTCAGTAAGATCCTTGTGTCCTTTACCCTCAATATACCTCTCAAGATGTAAGTGCATGTTAGTACCCCTGCTTGCCGCCTGGTCCCTAACTCTTGTCGCTTCAGTCTCGCCAACTCTAGCAGTCCATTTAGCAATAGATTCTTTCTTCTCGTCACTTTGTGTAGCTCCTAGTATCGTAGTCACCGATGGCAACTTTTTACCAGTTATCTCATAGTGTCGTTTACCTTCAATAGATGTCCGCATCGATGCCGGATAATCGTATAGTTTATTCCACTTCATCTTCATATAGTTTTTTCTCATACTCAAAACCTTCTTGAAGCATTTCAGATAAAGTTTTAGTTCTTTCTTTTTTATTCTTTAACGATTGTCTGTAGCTTGCATCAAGATCACGCTGTTCTTGTTGTAATTTGTTAAATTTGTCTCTATCTTTTGTAGCCATAACCTGTTTTCCTATTACCATATAGTTTTTGCCATGACCAAGACGTCATGGCTGTTGAATAATGATATATGATTTTAAGTATTTTGGTATATATTTTTATCATTCAAGACTCATTGCTTGTTTGTATTGTTCTAAACTTACAACATTACCATTCATTACTTTCTCTCCACTATAATGTTCAATAATTTTTTGTATTTTATCTAGTTTAACATGTGCAAACGGCCAAAGCAATAAACAAACTTGATAGGCATCTCTAAATGTGCATCGCCATTTATATTGTTTAAGGTAAGGTGTACCATCTTTGCGTAAACCCTTAACTCGTTTAGGTCTAAGGGTACCTACACCTAACACTTCATGGACCCAAATCAAAACAGATTGATCTGTCATCGTGATCTCCATAGAAATTCTCATAGAGTTAGATGTTCTGTATCCAGGTTTACCTTTGTGTTTCTTTTTTTTCTCTAACCCACGTTTAAAATGTATAGATCCTTCACCATCAAACAATCCTGCAATATATGCTATGTCAACTTCACCTATCACTTATGCCTCCAGTATAGATACCAGAACCTATGTTAATCATGTCAGTTGTACTTAGAGCGCAGTGGCTTAAGCAAAGGGTGAGTATCAAAATACTCATCAAACTCCTTATCATGTATTTCTCCTTTCGAATTGCAAATTGTACATTGCATTACTGTATCATTAGCAGGGTTAGCGGACTTGTGTACTTTGACAAATCCGTTACCTTGGCAGTTAGGACAAATCTTTTTTAGGTTTGTCATTTTTTTTACTTTCTGTTGGTGTTAATGATGCAAGCATTGCAATGTGTTGTGCAACCTCACCATAAGGTCTTGCCCACATATACTGTAAAAGTTGTTTTCTTTGTGCTTCTGTAAGTGTAAACATTATTTATCCTTTATCTTTCCGTTAAGTTTCTTTGCTTTTTCATTTGCAATAGACTCTATAGTCTTGCTAATTGATAGTCGTGCGTCCGGTAACAATACCTTCGACAATGCAATTAAAGTCTTGTATGTTCCATGTGTTAGAGAAACATTGCGATATTTAGTTATATCAGTCATGTTGATTCCTTTCGTTTATTAATGATGATAATATAGGATAATAATATTAAAAGTCAATGACAAAATTTATTTTATTAATGATTATGTGTAGTGGAATACCAGGTAATGAGTGTAAACCCATACCTACACCTATTAATGAATTTGATAAGTACCATCAGTGTATTATTTATGGCTATGATTATTCTAGTGAACTATTAAAAACATTTGATACAAAATCTGTGGATGAATATGAAATGTTTACTGCTTTTGATTGTAAAATACAGACTACTACATGATTAAATGGACCAAAAACAAATGGCAACGATTTAAAGAATGGTCTACTGTTGACCATTGGATAGATTTATTTGTTGATGTAGGGTTAATTGCTTTTGATGTATTGTCTAGTCCTGTTCTTATAGTTGTAAGATTTATAAGATATTTTTTTAATGAATATTTAAATCATCATATAAAAAATTTTTTAAAATGGTTTGTGCATAAAGTATTAAGAGTTTAATTCATCAAACGTCCCGCTTTCCGTGCACGTACTAACGGGTCGCCAAAGGCTCGAATACTCAGGGTAGGGTTTCAGCCATCCCGATATGTAACCCTCAGTGGCAATTAGCGCGTAGCATTTGTTGCATGAGGCTCGTCCTTTTCTATAACTAAATTTTATTTGCATATACATCCATAAAAATTACCACTACCATCATTCATAACATGCACGTTCCATGGCTCGTGATACGTAGTCAAATGTAAACGTAGTATGTCACATAGATCAAAGCAATCTACGTCTGCCAGTAATGATATACCCTCCATCATCTCCTTTGTGACAGCTACTAACTGATACAATTCGTCGTTGTTTAAAAGTATCAAATCCATTTGCCCACTCCTTTACTTTTTTGTGCCATAACTTTTTAAGCTCTGGGTCTTTTGTCTTGTTGTACTCGTTTGCTATTTGGTCTAGGGTCATTTATAGATGTTCCTTTCTCTATTATTTTTTTTATTGAATGTGCTTTTAATTGCACATCTACACCATATGATTTCCATGCTTTTTTCATTAGATTTAATTCTAATAAAAATGTAGACCATTGGCCTTGTGATATACCTTCTACGTTAAGAGTTACTGTTTTCATTTTTTAATTGTTTCATCCTTTCTGTCATTTTTTGTAATTGATATACGCCACAGTTTAAAACATAAAAAGCTAAATCATCTCTCATAACTTTTTGTTCTTCATAAGCTTTTTGTTTGTTTTTTTGTTGCACCATGTCAATGCCCCATCTTGTTTGATCTGTCATAATATTCCTTTCATTCTGTATATATAGGATATTACATGATTATTGTCAACCCCTAACGCCCTTGGCCATTATATTTTTTAAATTGACGTCTTTTGTGTTTATTCATTTTTGTAAGACTAGGATTTCTACCTATACTTGTCTTATGAAATATTGGTTCGTGTTCTATTTTAGCGTATAAACCCTTAGATTTCTTTGCCATTTTTTACTTCTTCTACAGCTAAATCTATTGGAAGATAACTAATTTTACCATTTACTTTTTGTTCAATGTCACCACCACAATTTAAACATCTGTAATAATCATTTACTATAGATATTAGTAATGTGTGCTCTGCGCAATGTGGACAAACTCCATCTACCATTTTAGCTCTTTTAATTATTTCCCCAAATATTGTGCTTTTTTTATCCGACAACTCTACCACCTTTCCATTCCATATCCGGAAGACCTTCAGTGTATTTCTTTCCGTCAAAGGTCAACACTTGTTTTCTGTTTGAATCTGATTCGTGATAAGATATGTGGACCCATCCCCCCATAGGATCGTCTTTATCGTAAAACTCCATAATCAATTGATCAAAATCTACATTATTTTGTAGCCAGTAAGCTGTCTTAATGTTGGGCACGCCAAAAATTTCTAGGTCAACTGCCTGGCCCTTCGCATGTTGCGACGTCTTTTTGCTGCCAATCGCCTCACATAACGCTTCTGAACGATAGCCGCTGGTAATGGTTACTGGTTTGTCAAAGTGTGCCCGTAGCGGTTCAAGAACTTCATAACACAAATCACCTAGACTTTTAATTTCTCCTGATCCTGGAGTATTGTCTATTCCTTTTCGCGTCGCTGTCATCGACTTAGTCATCTCTTTAAGAGTAAAGTGTTTAGATAATTGCATTTTAGTTTGATAGTGGGTTTTTTGTGCTAACCTTTATTTCTTCTATTTGAACTTTTAATAATTCTATTTCTTTTTTATTTATTAATGTTGCTGTGTGTGAATGTTCTTCGTGTTTGTGTTCTCCAACTTCATGACTATGAGATGTATCTATATTTTCTAATGCAGATACTTTTTCTTCTAATACAGCAATCTGTGCAGACCAATCTGTACCACCACTAGCTGACTCTAGTGCATCCAGTTTAGTTACAATCTCTCCATACTTTACAAAACCACCACCAATTGCTGCGATGACTCCAAGTAATGCTGCGACGCCTGCTAGTTGACCTTTAATTTTATCCATTTTTAAGTACCTCTAACTCCATTAAGATTTGTTGTTTTTTTGTATTAATCTCTTGAAGCTTACGTGCTTTGATCTCCATCTTATCATTTTGAATATAAGTTGCAAGACTCTTATCTGCATAAATTAACCTATTATCTATAAGGTTTAATTGATCTAAATAGATATCTTTTGGCTTATAAAATGAAGTCGCTTGATACTGGTCGAGTGATTCTTGCTGACTAGTCATAGCCTGTAGTTTAATTATATTTTTTATTTGTAGATTTTTAGATATATTTTTTATATCCTTGTCCACTTTTTCCATTACTCTTGCAAGGTTTTTAACGAGAGCTTTTTTCTGTTGTATAGCTTTTTGCTCTTTAATTTTTTTGGTCTGAACAACGGACTTCTTAGCAGTCTTGCTAACAAGTTTCTTTTCTTTAATTTCTTTTTTCTTTTCATCTTTTGCTTGTACCATCTTCGTAGGTTTTTCTTCAACAGATTCTTCTTCAGCTATGTCTGTAGTTTCTTCTTCTATCATTTCTTCTTCAGCCATTTCTGTAGGCTCTTCTAACATTTCTTCTTCTTCAAATGTTTCTGTCATCATCGTAGGTTTTTCTTCTATCATTTCTTCTTCAGGAAAAGACTCAACTATCATAGATGGTTTTTCTTCCATCATTTCTTCTTGTTCAAATGTTTCTGTATTCTCGGTTGGTTCCATGAATACGGGTCCATCTGACTGGACGAACGATTCCTCTGATGAAAATTTCTCTTCTTCAGGAACCATCGGTAAGAATGTTGCAACGAGTTCTTCTGTTTCTTCATAAATTTCCTCCATCATAACATCATCAGTAAACATAACTATAGGTCCTTCTTCCATTGTCATGCCTTCTGTCTCCATTATAAATTGTGGTTCAAACTCCATAAAAAATTCTTCTATAAATTCTTCTGCAAATTGAAATGTTTCCATTGGCATGTCCATAGGCATTTCCATTTCAAATTGTGGTTCTTCATTAAAAGTAAACTGTTCTTCAAAAAAAAATTCTTGTACATCATCAAACACTTGATTATCTAAATCTCCTAAATCATCTTGAACTTGATCTAATGAGTCTGATGCATCTTGATTTAAAACTGTATCATCATAAGTCATTGTAAGAGCTGCACCTAATAAGTTAGGACCACCTCGTTGACCTGAACCTGTATTATTATCTGTACCACTCCAAGACCAATCTACTTTGTTCGAACCATGATTATTATAGATTACTTGGTCATTGTATTGACCACAGTTTGCAGTTTGTCCTCCAGATGAAGACGTTGGATAACCATTACAGTTTCCTTGAAACCCTACTATTTCTGTTCTTGTTTGTGTTGTTGTAGATAAAACATTACCAGTTGAATCTTTTAATTCTATTGTGACCGTATGTGAGTCTGCATTACCTGATTTACCTTCACAGTTACCAGGTTGACTATCACAGTTTGCAACATCAATATAACTATTTAAAGTTATACCGTTGTCTAACATCTCTTGTGTTCTATTATTATTTGTTAATGCAATGTCATCTACAGAAACTGTAGCTGTGCCAGTTACTTCAAAATCACCGCCGACACTAAATTTATATCCACAGTTAGCTTGAGATGCAGAACATGCCACATCAAATCCGTTTACTGTAGCACCATTAGATACAGTGCCAGAACTACCTGGATTAATTTGTTCTGTAGAAGTAGATCCCCAGTCTACGCCATCACCTGCATTTGGAAGTAAGTTACCAGTTGTAACACTATCAGCTTGTGCTGCAGTAAATAAAAATAAAAAAGGTATTAACCATTTCATTCTAATATAAGTTTTTTAATTGACCTTGATCCATCAATGTTAGACTCGAGTTCTGCCATCGACTTTATACATTGGTAATTTACTGATTTTTTTGTATCCCTCATTGCAATACGTTTACCTTTAAGACAGGCAGACATAGATTCTTGTATTCTATGCTCCTTAATTTCTCCGTTAACAATCATAAGTAGGGCTATAATTAACTCTGGCATTAATGCGCCGCCTTTCCGTTTGCTCTTACTTTATCTTTTAAATCTTCAATATCACTTAGTGCTTTTTCTAATTGATCTCTTAAAAATTCTATATTGACTTTGTTAGTCATATTCATTTCTTGAGTCTCTTCCATTTTCTCTACGGACTTGTAAAGATCTTCCAATAAAAAATGTTGCTCTTGGTCTACAGGGACTTGTTCAGACTTCTTAAGCAGATCATTTTCAAATAATTCACGTGAAGTCTCTAACGAAACTAATCTAGCCGTTAGCTCTGTGTATGCGAACACGCCCATTGCAACGAGCACTATCAAGGAGGCTACGGTTTTCATCGGCATTTGCACTGCTGCTTCTTCAGATATGTTCATTGGTTTTTTATTCATTTCTTTTTCCTCATATAATGTTTTGATGGTTCATAATCCCATCTTTTTCCATGGTGTCCTCTTATATCTGCATACCACATTCTTAATCGGACAATCCACTTTCGGACCGGCCTAGGCATCCTTTTTCTTTTTTTTACATTTACACCTTGGTGCAAATAAATTTTCTACCCACGCTATAGAATTATCTAAAAAAACACAAAATTTTATAATATATTTATCTATCATCTAGGGTCTTTCCATTCTATTTTCTTTTTATCTTTGGCTTGTTCTTTTTCTCTAGCTTTATCTATTGCTTCCATTTCTTTTGTTATTTGTATTTGTGCTTCCAGGTCAGCTTTTTTTCTATCTTCCATACGTTTTACGTATGTATCATAATCTGGTCTTTCGTGATCGTATTTACCCCATAATTGTTTAGCTTCTTTACCAATCTTACCATCTATTGGACATGGTGTGCCCGCTTGAATCATTGATTCAAACACTCTTTCGTCTTGACAAAGTATGGCTACAGCTGCAACCTTCATACCAAAATCATTTAGTATTCTTGCTAGTTTTAATCTTTCACAATTTTTATCTATAAAATGTTTTCCGCCACTGATTCCTAAACCAAATGTTTGAATCCCTAATGATCCACCCACAGCACAAACATCTTGTGTCATACTGTTGTATGATGGCGAAGACGCTGACGGTGGCGCTGATTTAGTATTAGAGTTAGTTGTACTATTTGTTGTGCTATTAGAACTTGATCCAGACTGATAGGTTGTGGTTGCTGTAGACGTATACCCACCCTCAATAGCAGTATTAGATCCTGATGTATTAGTTTGCGTTGAGCCTGGATAAGCTGGTGTAACACAGAATGCCAATAAACACATTAAAATTATTAGTATGCCTGTAAAATAATAGTTCATCCTATTAACCTCCATTACTTTTCTCAACCTCATTTTCATATGTTTTATCTACACTCTTATCACACTTGCATTCTTCACAAGTGCAAACTCCATATTCGTCTGCATGTAAATCATTTTCTTCACCACAATGACAAGGATGAAAACATGTATTACATGAACTCATATTATTTAATCCAACTTATTAACCAACTCCAAATTTTTTTAATTGGTCTTACTATCCATCGTCTCCATAGATAAGCTGCTCTATTTATTATTTTTTCAATCATTTTTTTTCTCCTCCATTTCATAGAAGTACTTGTCGGTGTCTTCTGTTTTCCATTGACCAGAATCTTCTACGTTCCACTCTGATGTTTGCACTTTCCAGTCAGGAATATTATCTTTCACAGTGAAAGAAGGTAGATCCCATATACATCTATTGTTAGGTTGTGCTGCATAATTACCATCATCTAATGCAATTATGTGTGCGCACTTGTGTTCGTGCGGTATCTCAGAATGTTCGACGTCTAGTATATTACTCTCTGGATGTGCAAAGTCAACGGTAAATAAATAATTACCGTGATGCCATTTTTTATCTTTGCCTATGTACTTGCCTGCTGTGCCACCTAAAAGATCCCAAATATGAACAGAAGGATAATAGCTAAAACAATTCCAAAGCTGAAGTTCATCAAGTCTACGTTTAGGAACATCTTCCGGTCTAAATCCTCTCTGAATGAAGGCAGATATCGGGAGACGATAAAAGACAGCGCCATTCTCCATAATCGCATGAAATAAAATAGCGTGACCTGCAATAGCGCTAAGACCAAACACAATACAGTCTTCAACTTCTCCATGATGTTTTTTAAGATCATATAAATACTCCCTTCGTATTTGTGCATACTCTACTGGTATGTTTGCGTTTAAATAAGACATAAATATTCCTCACTTTATTTCTCCCCAGTTTTTGCCAGATTCATAGTCTACCTTATTTGGTATTTCTAACTCAACTGCAGATTCCATAATTTCTTTTATACGTTTAGCTTTTTTATCATCTTCTACAGAAATATCCAACTCGTCATGTACTTGTATGTGTGCGACAATCCCTTCTTTGTACAGTTCTAGCATAGATTTTTTAGTCATATCTGCAGCAGACCCTTGAATTAATTTATTCAAAGCTTTGTATGTATAAGCACGCTTGATGCCTGCTCCATATTCCTGGCGAGCTTGGTCAAATGGTAAAGCTTTATGTATACCAAATTGATTAGGTTCCCATAAATGAAACCTGCAAAGTCTGCCAAGTAAAGTTCTTATTTGTCCACGTTGCTGTGCTCTGTTAGATACAGATTTAGTTAAAGTTTTTACAAATGGAACTCTTTCATGATAGATAGAAAATAATTCTTCTGCCTTGTCTTTTGATACACCCAACTCTGCTTGTAGTTTAGCTTTACCCATACCATAAAACAAACCAAGATTAATTACTTTTGCTTGTGATCTTGGTATGTCTGCCATCTTGGCAACGATAGTATGAAAGTCAGCGTCACCATCTTCATAAGAATCTTTAACGCCAAAGACACTTGTGTCTTGATCAAGGGATGCATAGTGCACTACTAGTCTTGGTTCTTGTTGACTGTAGTCAAAGCATCCCCACTCGCAACCAGACTCAGGAATAAAGAGGGATCTAATCATCGGCCCTAAGTCTTTGTTGCGTGCAGGAATTTGTTGTAAGTTTGGATTTGAATATGAAAATCTACCAGTTACTGTTCCACCAGTATCTGATCTAATTTGATTTATATAGGC
>VTLG01009591.1_pt1 | contig 25788 bp, 22 predicted proteins | sample 4694571 | NCBI WGS metagenome assembly VTLG01 (sample SAMN12604809, study PRJNA352737) | marine metagenome | biome: ENVO:00000447; feature: ENVO:00000209|ENVO:00000569|ENVO:01000036; material: ENVO:00002151; isolation source: viral sequences binned using virsorter ...
CTAACACTACTGCAAATTCAAACACAGCTTTTGGGCGTGAAGCATTAAGTTTGAATACCACTGGGGCAACAAACACAGCCGTTGGTGTTAACGCTTTACAAGCAAATACTACGGCAGATAATAACACAGCCGTTGGAAATGTGTCATTAGATGCCAATACGACAGGCGCAAGTAACACTGCTGTGGGTGCGGGTTCTTTATCAGGTAATACAACAGCAGATAACAATACTGCTGTAGGTAAGGATGCACTTCTTGCAAACACCACTGGCGCAAATATGACCGCTGTCGGGATGAACGCGGCAGATGCGAACACAACGGGTGTGAGCAGTGTCGCTGTTGGTGTTAATGCTCTTGGTGCAAATACTACTGGAAGCAGTAATGTTGCGTTGGGAGAAAACGCCTTACTTTCAAATACAACAGGCGGGTCTAATATAGCTATTGGACACCGCGCTCTTGATGCTGGCGTGGACGGTGTATCAAACACTGTTGCAATAGGTAAAGATGCGTTAGGTGCAAACACAGCTAGTGGAAGCGGAACTGTACCCAATGTTGCGGTGGGGCATAAGTCTCAAACGTTAACAACGACAGGAACGGCAAACACAAGTCTAGGCTCTTGGACTCTAGATGCTAATACTACTGGCGCAGATAATGTTGCGATTGGCATGAACGCACTTACAAGCAATACCACTGGCGGCAGAAATGTTGCGGTAGGAAATAATGCTTTATCTACATACAACGTAACAGATAGCGGCTTAGACTATAACGTAGCTGTTGGATATAACGCATCAACTGCACTTACAACAGCAAATGAAACGGTTTCTGTTGGGGCTTTTGCTCTAAGTACAAACACAACTGGCGGTCAAAACACTGCACTTGGCTATGGTTCTCTTGCGCTAAATACTACGGCAGACCACAACACAGGCGTTGGTTATCTGGCACTTAACGCAAACACTACTGGAACCAGAAATACAGCTTCAGGTTCGTATTCAATGGGGTTGAACACTACAGGTGGTCGTAATACAGCTTATGGATATTCTTCACTTTATACTCTTAACATAACTGATGGCACCCCAAATTATAACACCGCGATGGGTTATGCTTCATTATATTTAACCACCACTGGTGTTTTAAATACAGCAGTCGGTGGTCTTACCTTGTATACAAATACCACAGGAGATAGCAATTCTGCTTTTGGATATCAGGCGTTATATTTAAATACCACTGGAGTAAGAAATTCAGGAATCGGCGTATACTCTCTATATAACAATACCACCGCCGATAGAAACACAGCCGTTGGTGCATACTCTTTGTATACAAACACTACTGGTATTAGAAATGTTGGGGTAGGTAATCAGGCGTTATACTATAATACAACTGGTCAATATAATACTGCTACGGGTTATGCGGCATTAGGCAATAACACGACAGCAGAAGGCAATGCGGCGTTTGGATACCAAGCGTTAGCAACAAACACCACTGGCACAAACAATGTTAGTGTTGGTAGAAGCTCTATGAGTTCTAACTCCAGCGGCGGGAATAATGTAGCCATTGGACGTTCAGCAATGAGTGCAAATACAACGGCATCTAATAGTACGGCTGTAGGTCACTACGCACTCTTATCAAACACTACTGGTGCAGAAAATACGGCGGTGGGAGCATATTCTTTAGACGCTTGTACTACTGGAACTAACAATGTTGCTGTGGGTAGGTACTCTCTAAGCGCGATGACTACACCATCTAATAATGTTGCTGTTGGTGATGCGTCACTGATGCAACTCACAACAGGAGCAAACAATACCGCTCTTGGTAAAACAACTGCATATGCAATGACTACCGCAAATAATAATACTTGTGTTGGTCATAATGCATTATCAGCCTGTACCACTGGAAGTCAAAACACGATTATGGGAGTTTCAGCAGGAGACTCCATAACTGATGGCACTCACAATGTGGCTATTGGTTACGCTGCTGGTGAGGCTATTACCACGGGCGATTACAATATTATTATAGGCAATGACAATGACCCTAGTGATGGTGATGGGCAATATCAAATTGTTATCGGCCATGCAAATATTGTAGGTAAAGGTAACTCTACGGGTTTTATTAGTCCTGCTGGTGGTGGGGTATATCAAGGTAACAATTCATCATCGTGGTCAACTACATCAGACCGCCGTATCAAGAAAAACATAGAAGATAACAGCACTGGCCTTGATGCAATAAATCAAGTTAGGGTTCGCAGCTTTGAATACAGAACTGCTGACGAGATTGATGAACTACCCTCTAGTGTTGCCATTGACAAGAAGGGTACACAGGTTGGTGTTATTGCTCAAGAAATACAAGAGATACTTCCTGATATTGTTAAAGAAGAAAGCACGGGTTGTCTTAGTGTAAATCCCGATAACATGACATGGTATCTCGTTAACGCTGTTAAAGAACTTTCAGCAAAGGTAGCTGAATTAGAAGCCAAAATAGGAGATTAACATGGCTAGAACAGACGCAGAAAAAGCACAAGATTATACCGCGATGGGTCACTCTGTTGACCTTATCAACGCTGTGATTGCAGGGTCACAGATGGCAGATGAAGATGCCTCTGAGCGTCAGTCTTGTGTAGACCGTAATGTAGAACACTTAGAACTCATGAAGGCAAAGACTGACTGGGGTTCTGAAGACATGACTGCTACGACAAAAGCAATCAGTGACGGCAAGGCATATAAGGCAAGCTAATGTTCGCCGAAGCCACATTTTGTGAAATACCTTTTGCTGGTCAGGGGATTATTAGAGAGGGCGTCCAGACTATGGATGCTAACTTTACTCAAACCTCTGCGGGTATAGGTGTTCTTTCAGGTGTGGCTCAGATGCTAGGAACATTTAGTATTCTTCAAGCTGGCGCAGGTACGCTCACCGGAACTGTTGAGATAACTTCACAGTTTGATCAGACCACCACCGCAGCATTTACTGCTAGTGCGGCGTCTTCGATAATAAGTCAGTTTGATCAATCAACGGATGCTGTCCGACTTGCTGTTGGCGATGTCACAATGACCTCGCAGTTTGATCAATCGACAGCGGCTCAAAGAATACGCACGGCTGTGTCACAGGCCAGTTTTGTATTTGTTCAAGATACAACGGGCAATGCAACCTTCTCCGCTGTTTCAGAACAGAGCTTTAACTTCACAGAGACAGCCACAGGAACCTTGATAGCATCCGGTTCTGCTGGCATGGATTTTGAGTTTGAGCTTGATGCAGATGCAACGCTGATTGCTACTGCTGTAGCAGAGATGCTGTCATCGTTTGAGATGTCCACACAAGCTGCGGCTATCTTTTCTGGCGTAAGCAGCATGACATTCTTGTTTGTGATGACAACGGATGGCGGTTTGTTGTGGGTGCCAATAGACCCCGGCGGTACACCAAATTGGTCTGCTATATCTCACACGGGCGACTCGTGGACAGAAATCTCTGGTAGTGGTACAACAGAAACATGGACAGAAACGGTGGTCTAAATGGCTAGTACATATACAACAAATACTGGTATCGAAAAACCCGGCTCCGGCGAACAGTCAGGAACTTGGGGCGATACCACTAATACAAACTTTGACATTATTGACCGCGCACTTAACGGCGTTGGTGCGATCACGCTGTCTGGTACAACACACACGCTAACAACGTCAGATGGGTCGTTGTCTGACGGACAGTTTAAGGTTCTTGTTTTAGGTGGGTCGCCTAGCGGCACTAACACAATCACTATAAGCCCTAATGATCAAGACAAACTGTATCTTGTTAAGAATGGGTCAGGTCAAACAGCTACATTTACACAAGGCAGTGGAGGCAACGTATCCATACTTAATGGTGATCTTGCTTGGATTTTTGCTGATGGCGCAGGATCTGGTGCAGCCGTTACGCAATTAACCATAAACACTTCACAAATAACAGATAGCGCTGTTACAACCGCAAAGATTGCTGATGGTACAATCGCTACCGCAGATATTGCTGACAGCGCCATCACCTCTGCAAAGATTGCTGATGGTACAATCGCTACCGCTGACATTGCAGATGACGCTGCAACATCAGCTAAAGTAGCCATTGATGTACAAACAAAATCCGGCACGGCAAGCGTCACTATGTCAGCAACGGCGGTGCAGACATTTATCAAACATTCTGGCACAGGCACTTTATCTATTGGTGCAGGTCAGTATGACGGTCAAACGGTTAACATTGGATCAGTAGGAACCATGACGCTTTCGTGGCACGGTTCGTCAAAGGGCGTTAGTCTTGGCAACCAAGCCAAACTAGCTAGTGGTGTTTACGATTCAAGTGCAGGGTACTGGTTCTTCAGTGAAACAGTGACATCATAATATGCTTGTTGCAAAAGGACTTTCAAAGATTAACCTAACCTCTGGGGGTGACGTATCGTCAGTAGCGGGAGCATCATATGCGCTTCCTGTACAGAAGATAGAGGTCACTTCGTCCTTTACTGGTGTTATCACCATACCCAACAATGATAACCACGTTATTGTTGACCTAGAAATTGGTAGCAACAATGTGGGAGGAAACGGTTCTACCCCCATAGTGTTCAACAACTCAAACAGTAAAACACTTCGTATATCTGGATCTGGCAAGATAGGTGCGGGTACGATATCTAGTGGTTCATTTGTTCCTAAATCAACAGATGCCACTGTGGCGTATACAGACAGTTATGTTCCCTACGCCACATCAGATAGTAAAGATTATACTTTGCCACAAACCACAAAAAGTAAAGTAAATGGCCTGTCCACATTCGTCACAACAACACAAGGCGTAGCAAGGGCTAGTGGTAGTAGTTCTACAGACGGAAGCGGCACCGACACATATACTGTAGCTCAAACAGGTCGCGTATATTTTATTGTTCAAGGCGGTGGCGGTGGTGGCGGTGAATGGTATGGTCGCGGTCCTGGTGGTGGTGGCGGTGCTGGTGCTTACGGATACTTTAACAGTTTAAGTGCAGGCACCTCTGTTAGTGTTGCTTATGGAGGTTCTGGGTCGGGAAATGGTTCTGATGGCGCAGGAAATGGAGGTGACTCCACACTCGCCATAGGTGGAACAACTTTGGTTACAGGTGGAGCAGGAGGTGGAAAGCCTAATCAGTCAGGAAATGGTGGTGGGGGAGGAACAGCAACTGTTGTAACTAATAACGGCACATATCCTATAACAAGCACTACAGCTAGAAACGGCACAAATGGTGGTGGTGATGTTTTAAATGGTGGTACTGGTGATGGTGGGCAAGGATGGTTTACTCAAGATGGTGAGGACGATTACAATTGGCGCACTAATACACAAAACACTAACCCCGGACAAGTGTGGGTTTCTGGCACCAATCATGGTTGGGGTGACGCGGGGGGTGGAGGACACTCTCAAAACAAAGGTGGTAACTCTGGCGCGCCGGGTATTGTATTTCTATGGCAAGATTCTTACACAGTTACAAATGCGGGTGATCCGTATTATCCAGCGGTAAAAGCTTTCGGTGGTTCTGGTGTAACAACAAATGCACAGGGAACACCAAGTGCAGGAATATCACTTACCGATTTTTCTGGACAGTATACAAGAGCGGAGCTTTCGTAATGCCTTTAACTAAGCTTCAGTTTAGACCCGGCGTAAACAGAGAAGTTACCTCCTATAGCAACGAGGGCGGCTGGCGCGACTGTGATAAGATCCGCTTTCGATTTGGTTATCCTGAAAAGTTAGGTGGCTGGGAGAAGTATGCCTCATCAACCTATCTTGGCTCTGCTCGTTCTTTGCACAACTGGATAGCCCTAGATGGCTCTAACTATCTTGGTATCGGCACTCATCTCAAATATTACATTGAAGAAGGCCAGTCTTTTAACGACATTACGCCTATACGTTTAACTACAAGTGCAGGAGACTGTACCTTTGCTGCAACAAACGGGAGTGCGGTTATTACAGTAACGGACTCTAGTCACGGCGCGGTTGAGAATGACTTTGTTACTTTCTCTGGTGCGGCAAGCCTTGGTGGCAATATTACTGCTGCGGTTTTAAACACTGAGCATCAAATCACACAGATTGTAAATGCTAATAGTTACAAGATTACTGCTTCGGCTACGGCTAATAGTTCTGATACAGGCAATGGTGGTTCTAGCACTGTTGGTGCGTATCAAATAAATGTGGGTCTTGATACCACTGTTGGCGGCACAGGTTGGGGTGCAGGAACATGGGGCAGGGATGGTTGGGGCGATGCAGCATCTAGCGGTCTTGTTACAACCACGCAGATCAGACTGTGGTCACACGATAACTTTGGTGAAGATCTACTCATTAATCCTCGTGACAGCAATATTTATTACTGGGACAGAAGCAACAACCTATCTACAAGGGCGATTGAACTTTCTACATTAAGTGGCACAAAGACTAGCGTACCGCAAATTGCAAAGCAGGTTCTTGTGTCCGATCAAGACAGGCATGTTATTGCTTTTGGTTGCGATGCTGTAGGTGCAAACTCTGGCGCTACACAGGGCAGTGGCACCCAAGATCCTTTGCTTATACGTTTCTCATCACAAGAAAACCCTATTGATTGGTTCCCGTCAGCTACCAATACAGCAGGAGACTTGCGTCTTGGATCAGGGTCCACCTTTGTACAGGCCGTTGAAACAAAGCGTGAGATACTGGTGTGGACGGACACTGCTCTTAGTTCTATGCGCTTTATCGGCCCTCCGTTTACCTTTGGTATACAGCAGCTTGCCTCTAATATCACGATAGCTGGCCCAAATGCTGCGGTTGGTACAGAGGACGTTGTCTACTGGATGGGTATCGACAACTTCTACATCTATGCTGGTCAGACACAACAGTTGCCTTGCTCTGTAAAAGACAAGGTGTTCCTTGATTTTAACCAAAGTCAGAGAGACAAGGTTATAGCTGGAGTCAACTCTGAGTTTTCAGAGGTTGTGTGGTACTACCCTAGTTCCAGCAGTTCCGACAATGACAGATATGTTATATATAACTACGCTGAAAAGGTCTGGTACTTCGGTAATCTTGCCCGTACCGCATGGTTAGACCGAGGTGTAAGATCCTTCCCATTGGCGGCAGGTAATCAATACCTATATAACCATGAGCTTGGGTACGATGACGACGGATCAGCCATGAACTCATATATCGAGTCCTCTCCTATGGACATCGGTGATGGTGATAAGTTTACATATATTGGTAGGGTGATACCCGATCTTACCTTTGATGGTTCGACAAATCTAAGTAGTCCGCAGGCTACATTTACTGTAAAGTCTAGAAACTTCCCAGGTGCAGGGTTCGATAACACAGCATCGGGGGACACGATACGAACAGCTACGTCACCTGTTGAGACGTTTACGAACCAGTTGTTCTTACGATCTCGTGGTAGATCTTTTGCTCTTCGTATTGAGTCCTCGGCCCTTGGAGCCAGATGGAAGCTTGGTAGTCCACGCATAGATATAAGACAGGATGGTAGACGCTAATGTCATCAAATCAGATTGCACCACCAAGACTGCCCGAAGCGCCGACAGAGTATTCTGTACAATACATGTCTGATCTGATTCGTTCTCTTGAATTGTTCATCGCACAAGAGCGCAACCCTGGAGAGTTGCGTGGTACGAAGATTACGCTGACCAATCTGCCAACAAGCGCAACTGGACTTGAAACAGGCGCTTTGTATAATGACAGTGGTACTGTGAAGGTGGTGACCTAATGGGACTATTTAGCAATCTCACAGATGCAATAAAAGATGCCGCTCCAATTATTGGCGGTGTTGTTGGGTTTGGTCTTGGCGGTCCCGGTGGTAGCGCTGCACTTGGTGCGGCGATTGGTTCTGGTATTGGCGGACTTGTTGCTGGTCAAGACGTTGATGAAGCTTTGAAAACAGCAGCAATAGGTGGAGCACTTGGGTATGGGGCTAGTAAAGTTTTTCCAGGTTCTGCGGGTTTTTTAAGAGGCGCACCAGTTAACCCTTCACCTCAAGCGGCGGGGCTTTCTAACATTGCTGTTCCAAAAGGAGTTACGGGACCACAACCCACATTAACGCCTCAGGAACTCATGAACGTATCCGCTGGTGATTCTGTTGCTCCTTCTTTGTTCGACAAGGCCCTTGGCTTTGCTAAAGAGAACAAAGGACTTACAGCCTTGGGACTCGGATCTCTGGCCGCGCTTGGGCTGACAAAGGAAGAAGAAGAGGCACAAGGTTTTAGAAGACCAGAGCCTGAGGGTCGTGTTATAAGCACACCTGTGACTACTTACATGGGCGAAAGACTTGATCTATCAAACCCTGAGGATGTTGCATTGTACACACAACGCAAAGCCGAGGTCCGTGATCCAAGCTTTGAATATCCAGGTGTCCCTAGAACCATGTATCATGGTGGAGAGGTCCACGGCCCTGGGACTGGTACATCTGACTCTGTTCCTGCTAGGTTGTCTGATGGTGAGTTTGTTGTAACAGCCAAAGCTGTTCGGGGTGCCGGCAACGGAGATAGGGATATCGGAGCAGCACGTATGTATGATATGATGGCAGAACTGGAGGCGATGGCATAATGGCTACACAAACAGTTGAACAGGTAACCAGGCTACCTGAGTTTCAAGAACAGTTCCTTGCTAACCTACTAAAGCAGGCTGAAACGGTCTCTGAAACAGGGATGCCCTTTGCCCCATCCAAGCTTGCGGACTTGTCTCCAGCACAGCAACAAGCGATTGCCGCCGCTACCAGTGGTGTGGGATCGTTTGCTCCGTTTCTGCAACAAGGACAAGAAGCCTTGCAAGCAGGCATTACTGGTGCCGCTGGTGCAAACATAACACCTACATCATATCAGGCATTCATGGATCCGTTTTTAGAAGATGTGATTCAACAACAGTATGAGGATATTGCTGAACAAGGACGGATGCAACAAAACCAGCTAGGCGCTCAGGCCGTGGGTTCTGGTGCCTTTGGTGGATCTAGGCAGGCCATTCAAGCAGGTGAGATAGGACGCAACGTGCTTGAACAGCAGGCTCGTACAGGATCACAGCTTCGCACAGCGGGTTTTGCACAAGCACAGCAGTTGGCAGGGCAGGCCGCTCAACAACAGTTGCAACAAGCACAGTTGCAGGGGGCACTTGGTCAGGGCATCGCGGGTCTTGGACAGTTGGGTCAGCAGTTGGGTGTACAGGACATTAACACATTGCTAGGTGTAGGTGGTCTACAGCAACAGCAGACACAGCAAGGTCTAAATATTGCACAACAAAATCTGTTGGCACAGCAACAGCTTCCATTCCAACAGGTTGGATTCTTGTCGGACATCTTCCGTGGTGTGCCAGCCTTACAGTCAACATACTCTACCACCACCACACCACCGCCAAGCACAACATCCCAGTTGCTAGGACTTGGAATCGCGGGTCTTGGTGCTGTGGGTCAGGCCGGTGGGTTTGGTGACTTTTTCGGGAGAGCGTAATGAACCCAATGAATCGCAGAATGTTCCGTGATCCGATGATGGCAAGACGAGTTACTGGTATCTTGGCATCGTCTCCAGAACTGATGACATCAGTACAAAAGGCAATGGCGAAGAAGCAACCTGTTAAGGCTGCTACTGGCATGTCGGCGAATACAAGTAATGTTCAAAGAAGAACTTTTTTAGAAGACATTCAAGCACTCCCTACAGACATTAAAAATGCCGTGGCTACGATAATACAACGTAATCCAGGGACCAGTGTGCCCGATGCTGTTGATGCTGTCAGGCAAGCTCAAAACAGAAGTAATCTTGCAGCTTTACGAAGTGGGATAGCCAACAAAAACGCAGGCGTTTTATCACTAACCACTGGACCTTTTTCACAGCTAGACATGTCTGCTACTGGTAAAGAGCCTTTTATTAAAGTGGGAGATGTTAATCTATCCAATGCGTTTACCGATGGAAGTCCTTTGGATATTTTTAGAATTCCCGTGGATCAGGATATTCTTTTTCGGGGCGGGGAGTTTGGAAAAGAAACATCTTCGGCCAACATTGCCGCTGAACGAGAGAAAAAACGACAGCAAACTGTTGCGGAGGATACGGGAGAAGTTAATGTTGTTGCTGAGGGTGTTGGATCAGGGCTTATTGCAGATGTGGGTGATGACGAAGTAACCACTGCTAAGAACGTCTTAACCACTGGTGCAGACTTAGTCGAAGCTCCGACAGGCGCTGGAGAACAGCTTGCTAACACTGTGTCTAAGACAATTAAGTCATCATTTGATACACCCACTGACGCTGGTGACGCTGGTGCACAGAGTACAAGTGGTGCTAAACCAACAACACTTGGCAAGGTACAAAGCGCGTCAAGCCCTGTTGTTGCGTCTCTTACTAGCTCTGATCAAACTGGTGAGCAAGTGGTTCCAGAAGAAGCAAGTTCTAATGAGGTTGTTGAATCAAATGTCGATTTAACTCCCGTTGATGCAAGCGAGATCCCTCGCGCAGAATCAGCCGTGGTCACTCCTTTTGATCAAGATGCTGAGGCTCCTTTAACCGCACAAGATCTTTTAAATGCCCCTGGGTCTTTGTTGAAGGGTACTGACTCAGGAAGAGCAGAGCAAAATGATGCTAACGTCGGGATTGAGGGCACTACAAAAGAAAGAGTTAAAAAACGTCTTGCCTTGATGAAAGAAATTTTAGGTGAATCTGACGACATAAGAAATGATGCTAATTATAATGCAATGATGTTTGGTCTTGCTCTTGCTAGTGGAACGTCTGGAGATTTAAAAACAGACCTTGCCGAAGCAGGAAAAACTTTATTAGCAAGTAAAGCTGCGGCGGACACTGAAGAAAGAAAGAACAATCGTGCAGTCGCCACTGCTGCTATCTCAAGTGTTCTGGAACAAGAAGACAAAGAGGCAGAAAGAAAAGCTGAGAAAGAAAATTTAAACACTCGTTTAAGTTCCGCAGAAAAACTTGCCATTCTTAGCAATGGAACACAGTTAGAAATTGCTAAAGCGCAGATTAATCAACGAGACAGGGCACTTGATAAAAACATAGAATCTGAAAAGTGGATGGCACAATACAATGCCAGCAATAAGTTTAAATTAGCTGGTATTCAAATGGATCATGACACTAGGCTTGCAGCTTTTTCAGCCGATGCAGCGTTTAAACGCGCGAAACTTGGGGCAGAGGTTCAATTAGCACTTGCTGATTTTAACCAAGAGTCATTAAACAAACGTCTAGAGGCTCAACTTGCTGTGGATATTGAAAAGTTTGGACAAGATTCAGCGGAAGTTAAAAGAATTAAGTACTTGCAAAATAATCCTGAAGCTAGAGACATGCTTATAAATATTGCAAAGGCATCTAAATCAGGCGGGTTTAGTTTTGATGAAGAACTAGCTTTGAAAATGGCAGGTAATGATAACTTAGCATACTTCCCGTCCGGTGCGGCAGGAATGATAAGTACTTTAAAATCCTTAGCAAGCGGTAAGGCGCCTGCGGCGGGAGGTGATGGCTCCAGCGTGTCACAAATAGCTGCTTTTAATACTCGACCCAGTGATGATGTTCTTGAGGCTTTGGTTTCATCCGGTGTGACAACAATAAATGTGGGTGGAAAACCTTTTAATATTGGCACAGAGTAGGGTTTTTTATGTCAAAGTTTACGCTTACCCCTGCCACTGATCAAAGTGAAGAATCTTCAAAGTTTACGCTTACCCCTGCCACTGATCAAAGTGAAGAATCTTCAAAGTTTACGCTTACCCCTGCCACTGATCAAAGTGAAGAAGAGGTTAGTACCTTTGGTGACATCGCACAAGGTGTCGGGGCTGGTGCAGTCGGTTTGTTTCAGGGCATTGCTGAGACAGCCGCATTGGTCCCTGATCTTGCTTTTGGTACTGACACAGCCAGTTCTGTTACTAAAGGATTTGAGGCTACAAAAGACTATCTCGGTCTTACTCCTGAAACAACCGCTGGAAAAACCGCTGAAGCTTTAACAACATTCGGTGCTGCACTTATACCTGTAATAGGGTGGGTTGGCCGTGCCAGTTCCGTGGCTCGTGGTGCATCTGTTTTGCCATCAAAAAGTATTCTCAAATCTGGCGCAGATGCTTTCGGAAGATCAAAAGCTGGCAAGGCTCTGTTGGGTTCTGAGAGTGCCTTTACTGCTAGAGCAAAATTAGCTGCAACAACTAGCTTGGCCGGTGGAGCAACAGAAATGATTGTTGCTCCTGATGGAACTCATACCCTTTCTGATTCATTTGATATATTGCCTGATGCCTTAGAAACAGAAGTTGATAGTGGTCTTCAGGGTAGAGATGAAGCAGCTCGGCGGCTTCGCAACAAACTCCGCATGGGTATTGAAGGCACCGCACTGGGCCTTGGATTCGAGGCAGCGTTTCCAGTTCTTGGAACCACAACTAGAGCAATAAGCAGTCTCCCAGGTGTGCCAGCTACAGCTAGGGCTGTCAGTGGTGGTTTTGACTATCTAGGAAATAAATTATCTGGTGCATTTGAGGGCAAGGTTGGTAAATACTTTACGGCAGCGGGGGAGACACGCAAAGATATATTTGAAAACATTAGAACAATAGAAAATGTTACAGACTCTGATGCTGATGTTGCCGCGAAACTGTTTGCTTCTTTTGACAAAGAAGCAAGAAAAGTTGTCGGCGGTCAAAAGCTACTGGGTCGCGGCAAAGAGGGTGTGCAACAGGCCTATGATAATCTTCTTCTATTTCTGGAAGGAGATGTAAAAGCGCTCGATCAGTATGGTAAAGCTGTTGTTTCAGCCGGTACAAAAATGCGCTCTCAAATTGATTCTTTAACTGACTTGGCTGTAAGAGAATTAGAAATTGGAATTGAATCAGGTCAGATGAATAGAGATCTGGCTCAAGCTGCAATATCAGAACTGCAACACAACAAGGGGTCGTATCTTAGAAGGTTATACGAGGGTGCTTTTAGTGATGGCACAGTGTCTCTATCCCAAATTAGAAAAAAACCAGCTTATCAAAGAGCCGTAGATTCAATCGCGGATCGTATATACAAGGCTAACGCAGAGGATGGTCTTACACGCGAAGAAGCAGTAGCGCAGGCCAAGGTAGAAGTTGATTCGCATTTTGTAAAAGGTGCTCTTGACGAGGGTATTTCATCTCCTGAAGCTTTGAAACTAATAGAAAGAGCAGCAACACAAGGGGCGAAGCAGGCAAAAGAAAAACCTCTATATAAACTATCTGAGGGTTTATTTAAGAAAAGATCTAAGTTTCTTGATGTCACTCCAGCACTGCGAGAGTTGATGAATGAAGTTAGAGACCCGCAAGAGTTATACTTAAAAACAGTGTCAGACATTTCTAAGTTTGTTTCAACCAACAGATTTTACAAACAACTCAATGCTGAAAAACTATCATATGAAGAGGCAACAGAAGCCCTAAATAGAGGCGCGAAACCTCTTGTTATTTCTGGTGAGAATGTAGGTAAGAAACAAGCTCAAACTTTAAGAGATTTTGGGTATACACAGTTTGGTAAATTTAAAACTATTGAAGGTAAAGGTGCAGGAAAAACTATTTTTTCTGGTAAGTACGGTCCATTAAGCGGTGAGTATGTACCCATAGAACTAAAAGCTGCTTTGACCGCTCCAGCTAGGGCCTCGAACCTTGCTACTGAAACTTTAGCAATAGCACTTCAAGCTAAAGGCATATCTCAGATGAGCAAGACGGTGCTCAATCCCGTTAGCCAAGTTCGTAACTTTGGTAGTGGCACCTTCATGGCATTAGCCAATGGCAATCTTCCAAGGACCGCAGAAATGGGAGCGGCTTTTGATGGTGTGTTTAAAAAGATAAACGCGCTGTCTGATGAAGAGGCGGATAATTTTTACAGAATGATTGGTGATCTTGGCTTGGTTGATGAAAACTTAGCTGTTAACGAAATGAAGAGTTTACTTAGAGAGAGTCAAGGTCTTAAAACTGAAAAGGTGGCTACCAGTATAAACTCAATGATAGAAAGAGTTCCTGGAGTAAAGGCTCTTCAAAAGATTTATTCTGACACAGATACGTACTGGAAGACTGTCGGATTCCTTGGTGAAAAGGCTAAGTATAGTGCGGCTCTTAGAAAGTCTGGCCTCGATCCAGAAAACATTGGGGGAGATGTTGGTCTTCAACTTGTTAGATCGGGTCTTGCGCCTAGATCCTCAGAACTAACAGGGAGATATGGATTCCTTGATGTTTTTGCGTCTGACATTGTTAAAGAGACAATGCCTATTTACTCACGAGTTCCAGATGTAATTAAAGGAATTCGCCGCATACCAGTGGCTGGTAACTTTGTGGCTTTTCCGGCGGAAGTGTTGCGTAACTCAACAAACATTGTCAGAAGAGGTAGTAGAGAACTTGGTTTTAAAGCGTCAGATGATCTGATTCAATCAATTAAAACATCAAGAAATCTAACTGATGAGCAGGCTATAGCAGCGGCAAGACAATTAGAAAAAGAGATAAGAGCAATCGGTGCTAATAGATTAACGAGCTACATAAGTTCTGCCTTTGTAATACCTGCCACCATATCTAGGACTAGCTACGCGGCAACTGATGTTAGCGAAGAAGAAGTTAATAAGATGAAGCCTTTGCTTCCTGACTATATGCAGGGTAGCCAGCTCATGTCTCTAGCTGCTCCTAAAAACGGAAAGTGGGAACACGCTGATCTTAGTTATATAATGCCTTATGATTTTGCTTTGGCTCCTGCTCGAAGGGCAATGCAGATTTACCAAGAAAAAGGTTCATTGAATGCTAGTGAAGTAGAACAAGTGGGTGGTGCTTTATGGGGAGCCTTTTCATCTTTCATGGAGCCTTTCGCTAGTGAGTCTTTAATAGCAGAACGAGTTCAAGATGCGTTGCCTCAAAACTACTTTGGCAGAGGAGGAGAAACAGCTACAGGATCTCCGGTATGGAATGATGCAAACGACCTTGGAACTAAAATGCGAAACAGTTTCTTGCATGTTATGGGAGGATTTAATCCTGCCATAGTAGAAATGTTGGTAAAGCCAACAGCCGCAGGATTTGAACAAGGCCGTGTCTCAGCAGCGATTACTGGTGACCCCACGAGGACAGGCCGTGAGTTTAACGTGCATGAGGAAGCCTTTACCGCAGCTAGTGGAGTTCGTAAACTTGAACTTGATGCTAGTAAATCTTTAAGCTTTAAAGGCTATGAGTTTACAGAACTGCGTTCTCAATCTCTTGGAAACTTTACGAGGGTAGCCAAAGCCAACAATACAACCGAAGAAGATATTTTGCAGGCCTATAGGTCAGCGAATGATGATGCTTTTAGGGCACAAAGACAGATGTTTGGGTTTATAAAAGCGGCAGAAGCAGCAGGACTTGACGAACAACAAATAATTACTGCGTTAAAAAGAGACTCTAATCTTGGAACAAGAGAGTTAGGAATGCTTATTCAAGGTAAGTTTTTGCCTGTTAATATAAGCTCTAAAACAGTTAAAGATGTTTATATGGAAACTGAAGTTAAGGGTGAACCACGTAAACTAGCTATGCTTCCGGTTAGAAAACTTAAAGAACAATTCCAGCAAAATCTTGGAAGGCCTTTGGCGGCTCCTGATGTAGAGGTAGAGGAGGCCCCCTCTATTATTGATTTATCTTCAGTTCCTCTTCCAGATTCTCAAGCAACGCAACAACCAGCCGCGCCTACAACGGCGCCGGCACAACCAGTACAACAACAAGGTCAGGCACAGCCAAGCACCAGAACAAACCCAGCGTTTCTTGGGTCTGATATATTCAGTGCTATGAAGAACATGATGACCTTTGGACAAGGAAGACAATAATGAATAAAGATAGATTGCGCGAAGAGATCGCGGAGGACGAGGGGTGCAAGTATGAAATATACTTGGATCATCTTGGTTTACCCACAACGGGTATTGGTCACTTAATTACAGAATCGGATGAAGAGCACGGCAAGCCTGTCGGCACAGTGGTCGAGCAGGAGCGGGTCAAGCAACTGTTTAACCTGGACATGGCTGTTACAGTTGATGAGTGTAAAGTTCTGTATCCAGACTTCGACGACCTGCCCGAAGAGTGCCAGCACATCATAGCAAATATGATGTTTAACATGGGACGCCCTCGACTTAGCAAGTTTAAAGACATGAAAGCAGCGGTTGATGCTAGAGACTTCAATGCCGCTGGAGCCGCCATGATTGACTCCAGGTGGTATACGCAGGTTCCCAACCGCGCGAGGCGTTTGGTAGACCGTATGCGCGCACTTGCAACTGACTGAAAACACTCGATAAAAACATCGATTCTCGTGGACTTCGTTGGCACTGACTGTGTGCTAGTACCTTGAGGTCGCTGAGAATCGATGTAGGTTAGCCGACTTCCCCCCAATTCTCCCCAAACTCCGCGTCAACTTCAAAGGGAACCTTTAGTTGAGGGACACATGTCTCCATGATCTCCTTTATACGCGAAGCGTCTTCTCGGCTCTCCACACTGAAACATAATTCATCATGCACCGTTAGCATAGGTGTCAGTCCTGCGGCATAACAGTCCACCATTGCCTTCTTTGTTTGGTCGGCGCTTGAACCTTGGATGAGTTTGTTCAGTGCTTTGTATGTAAAGGCACGACGAATCATGCCCCTGCCGCCGTATTCTTTTGCCGCCTCCTCAAGCTTCAGTGCTTTGTGGTATCCATATGATCTAGGCTCCCACATATCAAAGCGGCACTTTCTTCCTAACCATGTTCTAATCTGACCTGTCTTGGAAGCTCTCTCCATAGCTGCATCAGCCATGCCCTTAACGAAGGGAACATTGGCGTGATAGTTGTTCATTAGGTCAGTGGCCTCCTCCGTATCTATACCAAGCACGTTAGCCAGCTTGCCTTTTCCCATGCCATACATGATACCCAGGTTAACGGTCTTGGCTTCTTTTCTAGTTATCTCGGCCAAGTCTGCAACCATCTGGTGGAAGTCAGCATTGCCTTTGTGGTATGCTTCTACAACGGAGGCAACGGCTGGATGTGGGTTCTTCATGCTAGCGCAGTAGTGAGCCAACCATCGAGGCTCTTGAGCTGAATAATCAAAGCTACCCCACTTGCACCCCTCCTCTGGAAGAAACAGGCCACGGATCATGGCTTTAATTTCTGGGTCTCTCGCTGGGATCTGTTGGAGATTCGGATGGGACGAAGAAAATCGTCCGGTAACTGTGCCCCCTTCATCTGTACGAAGAGGGTGAAAATCACAATGGATACGATTGTTATGCGAATGCTCAAGGATTGTCTCAACAAATGTGGTGTTTGCCTTATTAAACTCCCGAAGGCGTACAATCTTTTGCGCGACAGGGTGCTCATGATTAGACAAAAAGTTCTTTGTAAAGGAGGGAGCATCCGTATTTTTTGTCCTGTTGTACGAAAGACCAAGACTGTCAAACACTTGTGCTACAGATGCAGCGGACCAAGGCTCCACGGCGACCCCGGTCTCTTCCTCTATTTCTTTAAGTAGTACACCCTCGCGCTTAATCAGCTCTTTCTTTGTGGACTCCGCCTTGTCCGTGTCTATCCTCACACCCTTCTGTTTCATGTCAAGAAGAACAGGGATCAGGCCAGACTCCAACTCAAAGATGCTGGATACCTCGTCCTGTTTTAAATCTACACTTAGCCTGTCCCACAGTTTTAGTGTCACTGAGGCATCTTGCTCGGCATAGCGTCCAACAAACAACGAGTCCAGCTTCCACATCTCCGCTTTTGGATCCACGCCATACATCTCAGCAGCAGAGCGTAGCATCTTCTCATTCTTCCACTCACCCAGATACTCACCAGCTAGTGAGTTCAGATTGTAGTATCTGCGGTTCTCGTTCAGTAGGGGCGCAGCTATCATGGTATCGATGATCTTGCCTTGCACCTCGATGCCGGCCCACCGTAGCCACCCAAGATCATACATCGCATTGTGCATGACCTTCTCAATGTTAGGCGTGGCTAACTGTTTCTTTAACCAGTTAACCACAATCCTTTCGGGCAGGTTGCCGGACTCGTGCCTGACGGGATAGTAGCCACAGAAGTCTCCAGCCGCCACGGCGTAGCCAATCACATAGCCATCATCTCTGCACCATCCTGGTCCTAACTTCATCAAGTTTGGATCTTTGGTCTCAAGGTCTATGGATATTCTGTCGTACTTGGTCAGGTCTGGAAAGCTTGAGGGAGGTTGCCACGTAGACTCTTCATCAAAGATGTCAGCTTTCATCGTTTATCAACTCCCCGCCCAGTGCGGCATATCCGATTATGTCCACCCATGAATCATCCTTGTGTATGTCCTCCGCTAGCCTTGCCAGCTTCAAGCCAACCATACAAGCGACCACATCTTCAGGTTCAAGTTTGTCTTTTAGTTTCTTATCAAGAAGGATCGTCCATATCTGAGCTATGCGCTCATGGTTCTTCTTGGCTGGCCCATACTGCATGGCTCTTGGACCGTTGATTAAATCTTCGGCCTCACGCAAAAAGTCTTCTCTGGTTTTTATCTTTTGTTGTTTCATCAGATCCTAAACCTTGTATCGCCACTCTCAACAATGTGTAAGCTCTTCTTTGCTCTCGTCATGCCCACATAAAAACAACGGATCTCACTGTCCTGATCCTTGCTGTTTTCACATGCCTTGTTGGTCTCTGTCAGCAGAACCACGTTATCTGCTTCTCCGCCCTTGGCCCCGTGTATGGTAGATAATCTAATCCTTGGCTTTGTATTGCCCAAAATCTTCTCGCCCATCCTACGAACTGCGGTGATGTAAGTGACCTCCTTGTCAGAAACCTTTATGACATTAGACCAGTGAGTCTGACTATCTGCCTGAAAGCCGCAGTTTTTAATTAGGTAGTCTAGATTGTATGTCATCTCACCATCCAAGCTATTCATCTTGCGCTTGGCTGACCTTGATGCAACTTCGATACGAACAAACTTGGTAAACGCTCTGAGCGTGTCAAAGGATATGTCCTCGCCTCTGCAAAGCCGTATCCAAGTCTCAAGGCTACCTAGTATGTGCTCCGATACTGACCACCCGTTTTTGCCCCGGCCCTCACGCCAGAACAACATACCTTGATTTTTCAGCGCATTTCCAAACTCATTGACCACCGCGTTAGTTCTGCCCAAGACCAGCCACTCACCCTCTTCCATATCAATGGTGTGCGGATCGTAGTGCCAATGAACAGAACCGTCGTGTCTTCCTGGAGACCAATACTTCTCCTGACGGACACCAACTCGACTGATAAGACTTGAAGCTTGGTTGAATATTTGTGGAGGAAGCCTGTAGGATTTGTTCAAAACTTCAATATTTTCACAAGACTTCATGAAGTCTTGAACATTTACACCGGCAAAGTTATAGATGCATTGGTCGTCATCGCCTGCATAATATATGTTCTCGGCCCTTGGTGCTAAGACTTCCTTTACCATCTTCCATTGCAAAGGTGCTAGGTCTTGAGCCTCATCGACAATTAACAGATCAAGATACGGAGCCTCACCGTTTTCGATAAACTGTTCTATCATATCAACAAAATCAAGCTTGCCCTTGACGCTCTTGTATGACTTCAATGCCGAGTCCACAACCTCAAGCTGAGAGCGAGACAACCTCCAGTCATCCATGCTGTTAAACTGACGTATCAGATCAATGCCCTTTACGCGCGCTAGATTTATAACATTAATGTATGCATCGCCTCCTCTGCCCGGTTTAAACAACAGACCCTCATCCATGTTCAAAGATCCGTTTGATGTAAAAGGAAGACCGACTATTTCTGACAACTCGTTCCAGTCTCCACTCCGCAGCACATCAGGTTTTTGCAATCCAAGTGTGTGATAGGCTAACGAGTGTAGCGTTCTAAAGTTTACGAAGTCCTTTACATCGAGGTTGAACTTGTTGACCGCTCTGCTTCTGGCTTCCTCCGCAGCTTTCCGAGTAAAGGAAAAGAAACCTATGCGCGTGGGATGGGTTCCGTCTTGCAGTGCTTCATCCACAATGTTCAAAAGCTTTGTTGTTTTACCCGTGCCTGGGGGTCCGAAGATCGTAGTTTCCATTTTAATCCTCCACCTTCTCGTAAAGGTGAGTCTCCACTATAGCATCCTCATAAGACCCACCATTTATACAAGCTTCATTGGCGCACTTATCGCAGCAGTCACCTGCTTCTATCGACTCTAATTTTTTGTAGTAAGTGATCCATCTGCTTCCACAATTGTCACAATAAAAATGTGCTTTGTACTTCATCAGAACGGCACCTCCGCTTCTTTATACTCTATGTCTGGTACATCGACCTGTGCCTTGAACTCAGGTATGTGCCACACTCTGACGGTTTTCCACTCTCCCTTTGAGTCTTTAAATCTTTTCGATCCGCTTGCATTACCGTCTGGATTCATCTCCTTCAGGCGTTCCTGAATCTGCCCACGGCTATAATTGTCAAAGCGGTGGTTGCGTAAAAACTTTAGAAGAGCCTCGATCCTGAAGAATGTAACTCCGTCCTCGGTCCAAGGTTTGCCAAGCACCAGTTCCTCTGGACTCATGGCCTGTACCCTGCCCGTGCAAAAGTCCTCAAGGAAGTCATAGAACTGACCCTTATATGTTAACTCCTCAGGCACATCGATTTCGCTCATGTCCTGCATCAACATAGCAACCAGATCTTGCCACTCTGATATCTTCAGTAGTGGTGGCATGATTCTAATCTGCTCCATGCATGCCTTCTGAAACTTCTGTGGTGTTTGTAACTCTTCTGTTGTCAACTCAACTCTGCTACCGTCAACGTCACAGAACCAAACAGGTGGCTCAGACTTCACAACACACAGCCCTGTTATCTCTGAGCTTGCCCTGTTGCTACCCACCCCATATTTGCGTGTCTTGCACAGCGTTTTGTTACAACGTGACTTAAATGGCTCATGTTGACATGGATAGCCATACTCTTTCTTTTCATGCTGTTGTTGCACAGTGACTATCTCAGAAGCTGGCAGCGGAGGAGACACATGATTTATGTTCAACTCCTCAAGCCTAGATCTCCAGTTTTCTGGTTGCTCTTTCTTGCACCCAACACAGGCACCAAACATCACAGTGTTTCTCGTACCCTCAGGCACACCATCTGAGAACAAACTCTGTAAACACGGAGGCCAGTCAGCAAACTCAGGCTTGCTCTTGCCAAGCTTCAGCTTCACAAAATCTTTTGGCTTGCACATACGTTTATCAACCAGGTCAAGAAACTCCTCCAGCGTGGCATCACTACCATCTGCCTTGATCGCATACCTTGTTGTCTGCTTGTGCTCGAAGTAGGGCAGGTTGATAAAGTTACCTATGTCCCCACGCTCAACAAGAATCTGTTCCTGCTTTGGAAATATCTCGCAACCCCCATACCCAAAATGGGCAGAGATCTCGCTTGCCTTGTCTCTGAATTGACCGGCAGATATTTCCTCAGAAAAGAAAAAGAATATGTGAGCACCACCAGACTTGGATCTGCAAACAACACAAGGGATTTTGCTTTTGCGTAATCTCTTGTCTAATGCAGCTAAGTCTAGTGGATACTGGTCTATATCAAGTGCCCCAAAGGAGCACTTGTTTGTTTCTTTGATCGGGATAGATCCTATGCCGGTCTTACCTGATAGGTGACCATCTATAAGATCTTTGGTGAGCGGCTGGCGCACAATCCGCGAGTGTGCTTTTTGCTTACCAGCCCTACGCTCTTCCGATATATCTGTCCGTCCATGTGCACCGCTGAAACCATCAAACGCTACCATGAACCTTTCGTTCAGGCTCATATCTGCCCCCTACTTGTGCAAAGAGCAGATGTTTAGAATGGAATGTCGTCGGTATCCTCACTAGGTTTTCTTGAGTTTTGCATCTCATCACTAGTGCCGGCAGATGTCTGAACTTCACCAGCTTTGAACGACTGGAAAAATGCCTTCGCTGCTGTAAAAGCTTGAGGAGGTACATCCCCAGGCTCTACTTTAGAAACAGAATAATTCGCCCATGTCCCTTTATCGTTACTCTCAGAAACTCCAGTCAGTCTCCAAGCCGTCCCCCATATTGGTGGAGTGAACAGTCCATTAGCACCTTGGTACTGAACCATCTTCATCTGCGTATTCCAACGTCTGGACACCTTTAACTGTGTCTTCTTCATGTCCAAGATTGCTTGTTGAGTAGCACCTGTCTCCATATCCACAATCAAAACAAGATGCTGTGCAGAACGAACAAGTTCATTACCATTTGGTAATATCTCGCTGGAACCGTCTCTTGTTGTCTTGCTGATATCAGGGTTGTTTGGCAATAGTTCACCAACAAATCCTCCACCAGCATCTCGGATGACAAACTCAATATATTTAACTATATAGCCACATGGAATCACAACTAAACCCTCATCACCGTCCCAGAACTGGCTGGTCACAGTATTGAAGATGTCGCATATAGATATACCCTTGATATATTTGGGATCGTCTTTGATCAGTTCAGGTGATGGCGGTTGCACGATTCTGAGAAAAGGAATCTGCATATCCTCAGTGCCGATACTGTCCATACCTTCTCCAGCAAACTCGGCCATGTCAGCCATGATTGTTGATACTTCTGTTTTTTTCTTCTCTGTTACATTTGTTCCAGCCATGACTAGCTCCTTGTGATTACTGCTTCTGTTCCAACATAAACCCCGAATGTATCGAAGTCGGTTTCCTTACCATCCTTGAGACGATCACCCACCCACTTTTTCAAAGTCTGTGCATGGATGTGTGTTTTTTGAGCAGGGTCAAGTCCCTGTTGGCGTAGGTCATCAACCACCGCCCCAGCCTGATTGTCTTGTCCTGCTGAAAAAGAGACCGTTACATCATTCTTGATTATGTCGGCCTCCCCAATTGATCGTAAGAAAGCAAAGGCTTCATCACGCTTGTCATCTGGAATTCTAGCGTGAACGAACTGGCGTATCTTAACCTTATGACCATCTACGCTAATAACATCCATGCCCATTTCTTCCATGAGCATGGGAATGTCTTCTTCGTTCAGCTTTTTCTTTTTAAATTTAAGATCTTTTAAATGCTGTTCTGCATCTTTGATATCTTGATCGACCTGAATAGATCTGCGGATAAGGTTGGAAAGGTCAGAAGCCCCTTCTTTATCCACGTTGTCAAACTTATCGGCGTTGACAGCCTCTTCTTCAAATAGCGAAAACACATCGCTCATCTTTCTCTCCTTTAACAACTAAGTATATCCCCTTCGGGCTTGAACCTTGATGCTAACACAAAGAAAATCATCAAGGGTAGTCTTTTAACTTGATGCCTCTTCTCCCTCAGTAATTTTCAACATGTATGAAATATGCCGACACATCGGCCTGTCATGCTCATCTGCAACCTTTTTTAATCTGTTATAGGTTTCCACAGGCATACCAAGAGTCCTATGTGTCTTTGTTGTTTTATCTTTATTTGTGGGTTTTTTTGGCATTGATGCCTCCTTTCCTGTGTAAAATATGTGTAGATACTATAAAAGTCAACCAGTGCACTCACCGTCATCAGCTTGGCAAAAGTATCCTGTCTCATTGAATACCCAGTCCTCTTGACGTTGCACAAAATCAACGAAGTGTTCTAAGTTTCTACCCTTGCGAAATGTGCCTTTGGTAATTTGTTCCATTTCTATCCACCACTCTGCTATCTCAGGATGTTCTTTTGCAATTGCAGCTAGTGTTGACTCACTCTTCAAAAAGCACATATCGCAGTTGCCTTTTGGTGTGAGGCCGTTGGCGTTTATCAGGCGCAGGTCAAACGGCTGACTCTTCCAGAACTCAGTTATGTCGGCCTTTGTGACGTTTGCGTCTACGAGAGGATGCCAGAACACCCATCGGTCTTTGCTATCCTCTTTTACCCTACGCATTTCATCAGCGCGTATGCCCAAACATGCAGTCCACTTGTTCCAGCCTATCGAAAGCAGATACTTTTTCATTGGCCGGATCTTCAGTTCAGCCGTACAGAATCGAGCCACGGCGTTTGGCAGATACTTTCTTGCCTCAATCAACTCCTTGAAAGGCTCTCCGTTACGGCTTGCCTCGTTGTGAGATACTATCTTGTATGAATTCTTTCTCTCCTCTTTGTTGCGCTTGTACTCCACCCAGATAACAGGAACATCCCATCGCTGCGCGCACTCTTGCACAAAGTCTAAAGTCTCCGGCATTTCTCTTCCGGTGTTGGCAAAGCTGATCTTTACTCTGTTTGGCAAAGAACCATTTGCTTCCAAGATATGGTAAAGCATGTAAGCACTAGTGCGCCCACCGCTAAAACTAATCTGCACCTCACCCTCCGGTAATGTGTATGGATTCTTCATGCTTCCCACCTAAACTTTAGCTGCCCATAGATTGGTTGCCACTCCCGACTCCGATCCTTGCGATCCCAACCCTTCGAGGTGGGCTTGACCTCTCCTACAATCCTCCAGCCGGCACCCTTCAAAGATGATCCTGACTCTTCTTGCAGGGTGTATGTGACCATGCGCCTGCCGCCCATCTGCTGCCAGATCCTCCAGCATCTGCCATATAAAAAACTGCAAGAGTTTTTGGGTGCGTGATCTACAACACATAATCTGGTAACCTCTGCGGTTACGCCATCCTGCAAAATTGCTGACACGGGCCTGCCCACGATAGCTATCCCAATAAGATCATCGCCATAGGTTGCACCCACCGCGAACCTCCCGCCCTGGGTTGGCTTGTTGTGCCGATGAAAGTTACTTACAAATTCATTGGCCTCGCGGATGCTGATGGGTGTGATTTCAAGCTTCATGCTTCCACCGCCTTTATTGTCTCACCAATCCGCTGCGCGATCTGTGGCACGATGGCATTACCTAATCCTTTAAGTCTGTCCACCCTTCGGGGTATCCCATTAGCCACTCGACCCACTCCGGGTTCAGGGAGCCATCTACTTTCGCATTTAACGGTTTGATTTTTCTTCGGTGTTGACTCGGACCACCGTTGTTTTCTGAGTCTTGAACTGTTGGAGTCGGCCACATCCGAACTTGATCCGCTAGGTTCGCCCCGAACCCCAAGTCTGGATTTGTCTGACTGATTCGGCGCCCCTTCTCGTCTAGCTTGCGTGGCCCTCCCGTCCCGTCTGTCGTTCTGGGTGTTGACCACATCCTTGCATATCCGCCCAGAGTCGTGCCCCTCTTCGTGCCGATTGTCTTGCCTTCGCCCCGCACCTGCGGGTTGTCCTGTGTTGTCGGTGTTGGCAACAATCCAAACTCTGTCTCGTCTATGTGGTGCATCGACGGCGCAAGCTGGAACAATAAACGCTTGGCAGGTGTAGTCTTGCCCCTCCAGGTCAGATAACACTTCGTCGAGGCCCAAGCTGACATGCCCATAAACATTTTCGCAAACAATCCAGCGCGGCCTTTTCGATCTAATAATGGTGAATATTTCAGGCCAGATGTGGCGGTCATCTTCCTCGCCTCTTTGCTTGCCGGCAGCACTAAAGGGCTGGCAAGGATATCCTGCTGTGAGGATGTCGCACTCTGGAACAAGTCGTACTGGGTCATTCGCTAACTCCTTTACATCTGTTGCTATCGGCACGTGAGGCCAGTGCTTCTCAAGCACCCTGCGGCTCCAAGGCTCTATGTCGCAAAAAAGCACAGGCTTCGACAGGCCGGCCCACTCAAACCCCAGAGCAAACCCACCGATACCCGAACACAAATCAACGTGCCGCATCAGTCTCTCTTCTTTGGGGTCAACTCTAACCACTGCCGAACCTCCTCACCTAGTGCCTTGGCCGACAGAGCAAGCTTCGACTGCAAACTCTTTACGATATGCTCATCCACAGTGTTGCGAACCATCAGGTCTACATACAGAACTTTCTTGTCCTGTCCGATCCGGTGGCACCTGTCCTCCGACTGCGTCCTACTATCCATGTTGAAGTCGTTGG
>VTLG01014800.1_pt1 | contig 25781 bp, 34 predicted proteins | sample 4694571 | NCBI WGS metagenome assembly VTLG01 (sample SAMN12604809, study PRJNA352737) | marine metagenome | biome: ENVO:00000447; feature: ENVO:00000209|ENVO:00000569|ENVO:01000036; material: ENVO:00002151; isolation source: viral sequences binned using virsorter ...
TTCTTTAATATCATTTAAAAATTTATCTTTTGGGGATATACTATTATTATTCTTTATTCTTATTTCTTTATTATTATTAATAGTTCTTAAATTTTTTGAAGTCTTGTTATTAAAATTTTCACATTCTAGTATTGAAGTTTTTTGAATACTAGAGTTTAAGTTTTTTAATATCTGAGATTCATCTATTTTAAAGTATAATTTAGCTGGTACACCCTTTCTAACTACTTTCAAAACACCCCATTTTGTTAGTATAGAAATTGCATTTTTTATCTGAAAATATGAAAGGGTTGTAACACAGCTTATGTTTTCTGTAGTACAAAAAAACATTCCATCATCTAGTTGCCCTTGTTCCTTAAAGTAATTCTGTTGCTGATATAAGTGAGATAGTACAACATTAGCATCTATTCCAAAGGCAACTAAAAGAGATTTATTTACGATAAGAAAAGGAGTAGATGCTAATATTGATTTTTTCATTGTGTGCTTAATATATAATATTTATTATATAAATGTAAAGTATAATATATGTTAGTTATTAACATAGTATTGTTAAAAAGGAACTTCAACAGGTTTCTTTTTATTTAAAACCCATTCTTCAAATTCTTCTGCTGTTCCTATAACTTGTGCTGTTGTACAGCTTGATCCTGAATGAAAATCTACTGCTGCTTTTAACATACTTTGTCTAATAATATACTTTTGTCTATCATCATTATTTGTATAGTTAGTAGTATATCCACCACCCTCTGGAATAATTTTAATAGAGCCTTTATCATTCTTAGAATAGTTATATTCTTTACCTATTTCTAATCTATGCTCTGAACTTTTTTTAAAGATAGTTCCTGTAGTACCATCTTCAAATTCTACATCAAACTTGTAAAAGTCTTTCCAATTACCATTAGCTTGAATATTTGTTAGTTTTGATTTTGACATTTTATTTAGTATTTAATTAATAATTCGTTAATATCCACATTTAATATATTACATAATTCTAATAATTCTGATACTTTAAAAGTTCCAGGATTCTCAATCTTATTTAATATACTAGGGTATGACAACCTTAATTTATCAGCTAGTTCTACCTTTCTGATTTTATTTCTAATCATTAGCCTGTAGATAGATTCCCTTATATCTTGGCTCGTGTTTAATACTTTATATTTCATCTTGTTTTTTTATTAGTGAGTTTATTGTATCAAAGTATTTGATATACATTTTGTTAAATGTTATTTTAACTGCAGGTCTTAATACATAACCTCTAAATTCGTGATAATTATTTACATACAAAGTTTCGTGATGATCTCCATATATATCTTTACATTTTTCAAGAGCTAGATGCTCGGCTAATTCCTTAATATTTATATTTACCATAACAATATCTTTTTATAAATATATATATAATTTAATAAAACTGTTTATTATTTAACAATTAAATAGATTGTATTGCTCATTTCTTGGCTTCCATTCATAGTAATACAAAGAATAGTTTTTATCTCTACCAAATTTATCAGGAAAACTTTTACTTGCCAATAAAGGTGTATCTCTTGATATTTCCATAATCTCTTTTTCATATTGTACTTTAATTCTTATACCACCATATTTAAAAGGAATACCTACTAATGTTAAATGTTTTAAATTAGGATCAACCCTATAACCCTTAATTAATTTTTTTATCTTATAAAACTTCATATCTTGTCTATGTATTTGTTTAACTTTTTTTTCATATATGGTATATCTAAAGTATGTAATAATTGATAGGTATTTACTTTTATAATTACTTCATTACCATTATCATCATACCCCCCTATATGAGTATCTTCCCCATCACAAGCAAAAGTAGTTAGCTCTGATGTTTCTATATATTTTACTGCCATTATTCCTTAGATTTTAAATAATCTTCGTACTCTCTCATCACTTCTTTGTGGTCTATATCCTCTCCATAAGCTCCTTGTATAATATCTTCATAAAAAGAAGTACCTATTATTTTAATTTGATTGTGAGGTTTTGTATATAAAACACTCATCATATCATCAAATTCTTTTTTAGTACCTGTAAATATAGAACTCTCATAACTACTACTAGGCAAATCACTAAAGTTATCTCCTGTAATATGATCTTTTGCAACTTCAATAACTCTACCTACATACTCAATATAGTCTATTCTCCACTTAGCTCTTATAGTATTATAGTATTCAGGCTTACTTAGTTCTTTTGAACGAGCTGATTTTCTTCTATATTCTTCCATATACTTATCAAACTCACTTCGTTCATCTTGTAATTGTGTTAATTGTTTTTTCATATCATTTAACATTTTATTAATATTTTTCATTTTTTATTTTTTATTTAATATTATTTATCAAATTAAGAACTTTGACCTTGTTTTGTAAAAAGGTTACAATTTGTTTGATTTCTTTTCCTAATTCTATAGCTTTTTTTTCAGAAATTTCACTTGACCATCTTCTTCTAAAATGCCAATTTCGTTTACTTTCTAGTTTATGAAATTTTGTTCTAATTTCTTCTAATGTTAATTCGTTTAAATTTTTCATCTCTTTTAGTATTAATTTTTAGTTAAGTAACCAACCTTAATTACTTGTTACATTTTTAGGTTGTATGAAACAAATATATAAAAGTTTTTTTATATAACAATAAAATATTTGATAAAGTTTATTAACAAGAAATTGTTAATATCATAGTTCCATAAGGAGATTAATAGGTAATTTACCATTGTTTAAGACTACACCACAACCAATAGCAGGTTTCTTTCCATACTTAGCATACGCCATAGCATAAGATTCGTGATTGATACCACAGCCTACCTGCATACCAAATACTCTAAAGTTTTGCCCTACATAATGCTGACAACCACAAAGGGTATGTAGATGACCTTGTACTGTATTCATCATATCTGCTTTACATTTTGTAAATGCTTGTCCACCCTCTCCATGCAAAAATTGTACTCCATCTTTAACATATCTTTCTACAAATTTCCAACCAGGTACTTCTAAGACTTCTTTATAACTCTTAATCCATTTACTTGGTATTGCTGAGGTTTGAGCTTTTCTCATTACCATTCTATCGTGGTTTCCTATAATTACAGTTGCCTTTGGAAACTCTTTATACCATCTAGCTATTCTTTCTATAGCTAATTCTAACTCATCAGCTCCACCCATTCCATCTGCATTTGTTTCGTGGTAACTACTATAATGATTGTCTATTATATCTCCAATAAATACTACTTCTGTACAAGCAAACTGCTCATATTTAGATACACAAAATTCTAAGTATTTATCTAAGCAAAATGGCTCGTGTAGATCTCCTATTACTAAAACATTATTTACTACACCACCCTCAGAAACTCTCATTTCCTGTATAAGATCGTGTTCTGCTTTAGTTAATCTAAGTCTATAGTCTTTTTTGATAATTTATTTTTTAAGTTTCTCAACTGACCTACCCCCAAAATAAGCTCCAATAATTGTAATAAGAACTAATTGTAAAAGGTCAGTCCATTTTTCCTCTACTTGAAAGGTAATACTGCCACTATCTATGAAAACAAGTAGCATAGTACAAGCAATAGTAAATACTAATACAAGAGGTCTTACATTTTTAGATAACCAACTATCACTATTCATATCTGCTTTCCATCTTTCGCTTACATTCTTCTCTACTTCTACCTGGTGGTTTACCATAAGCTCTTTAATCTTTCTTTTAGCTTCTAATTTTTCTTCCTTAGATGTGCTTAGATTATCTAATACACCCCCTACAGATTCTACTAGCTTATCTGCTCCACCCCCAAAAATTGTTTGTAGTATTTTCATAGTCCTTTTTCTATTGTATGATATTTATATTTAGTCTTTCCACTTTCTTTATAAGCTTCTAATAATGATTTTCTATTATATTCGTGGTTATAGCTTATATGAATCCAGGAATAATTAAACTCATTTATCATTTGGTCAAAAGGCAAACCTAATTCTATAACCTTATCCCAAATAGCTTTATTATCCATTACGCCATCTACTTTAAATTGTAAGTCTGCTGCCTGTCCTTTACAATGTTGGCTTGTAGCTACATACTTTCCTTTAATTATTTTATGACTTCCTTTAATGGCTTTATTTAGAGCTTCTGAACGATAACCACTAGTGATTCTAATTGGCTTGTTTAAACCCTCTCTAAGTGGCTGTAATACATATTTAACTAATAGCTGTATATTTCGTATATGTTCAGCGTTTGGAGAATTATCTATACCATTTCTAATTGCTGATACACTTTTAGTAAATTCTTGTAGTGTAAAATTCTTTGATAAAATCATTATCTAAATTTAGAGATTATAATGCTGTCTATTACAGCTTGAATTTCTTGTTTTTCAACATCTAACTGAAACATAAGATTACCTTTAAATCTTTTTATTTCTTCTGTTTTGTTAAAAACTATTATTGTAGGTAACACCTTTATCTTGTAAGATTCTGCCAAGTCAGGATTGTCCTCTATACTTATTCTGTACTTCCTACAGTCTTTAAGACTGCCTAAGAAATGGCATTTGTTACTGTCGTTCCAATCTGCCCAAAACTCTACTACTATAGGCTCTGTGGACATTTGAGCCTCCTTGAGTTGAGATTTGTCAATAAGCGATTGGCTAAGACATTGATAAGGTATTACCCATAATAATATATAAAAAAGGTATCTCATTTAAGTTCATATACTCTCTCCTCTATTTTCTCTACCTGCGTTTCTATTTTTCCTAATTTCTCTGCATTACTCATAACAGTTGTACTGATAAGCTCTAATTTTAAATCTAATTCCTGTCTTGTTATTTCAGGATCAGGAATGACTACTTTAGGTAACTCCTTTGCAGCTTCTATTTCCATACTTAATGAATAATACATACCAATAAAACTCGCAACTAACGCTACTATAGTAGCTATAGATTTTAATGAAAGTACAAATTTACTGTTCTCAGATACCTCTGTTGCCATAGTTTAACATTTAACACAATTTCTGTCAGCTATTCCTTGACCTATAATTAAAGCAACAGTAACAATTACTAAAGTATTCATCTTAGTTTCACTTATTCCAAAACTATCAGAAAAAAGTATTAGCATAAGCGTTACAAAACCATACCAAAACTTTCTACTTTTAACAAATTTTAAAATTAATTCTTTCATTTTTTTATTTTATTTTAAAGTTAATTTTCCCATCTTCTATATACAGGTTTTCTCTCCTATATATTTCTTTTCCATTTAAATTATATATTTTATTGTTGTTTTTCGTTTTTTGCAGTAGCTCTAAAATAGCAGTATTTCCACAAGGTAGTCCAGATATACAGTCAATATATTCTGTAACATATAAAGTATCTACAACTTCTACATAAACAGTATCTACAGGCACATAATCAAACACAAGGCAATCTATAAAAGTAGTAGGCACTGCATCTTCTTCATCTGATCCATCTACACAATCTAACCAACCATCATTAAGGTAATACAAGTTATTAAGACCATTAGGTACACAACCATTAGGAGAATACTGAGTCCAATTAGCTTCATCATTTCCACAATAGAATCCATTTTGCTCCACACATAATTCACAATTTGTCTGACTAAATCCATAACATACAATTAAAAACAATACTAAAAATTTTTTCATACTAAAATATTAAATAATTAAACCCAAATTTAAACTCTTGTATAGGCTTATCCCAAAACTCTAAATAAGTACCCTCTACAAATACACCTAAATTGTTTGTAATTCTCCAACCTGCTACTAAACCAAAATCAACATCAGTAGAAACACCCTCATAATCATAAGAATAATCATCTAAGCCATAGTGAAAAGGCATCACATTTAGCCAGGAATGAATCCAATACTTATCACTATAGTAATAGTAAGCTGTTCCAATAACCACAGAAAGCTCAGAAACGCTACCTAATGCATTTAATTGGTCTTGGTTATACTGAGCTATAGCTGAGCCAAAATAATGCTTAAAAAACTCATCATTTGAAGTTGCTATTAGCTCTCCATCATTAAACCAATGATGACTACCAAATACAAATTGAGTTGAATAGCCAAAATCTTCTGCTAATTCTTGGAAAGCACTTTCTCCACTTACCCAAAAATCCTCAATAGGAATTATGCCATAGACAGGGTGGTTTCTAACTACACCACCAATAGTAAAATCAAATGCTCCTTTATTAACTCTAAATCTTGCATCTAAAGAGGCATATTCTAAATCTCTACTCTCATCATTTTTTATTTGTATTTTAGTAACAAAACTACTACCTAAGTATCTAAGCCAAAAATCTCTATTAGTGTATGTTTCAGAACGATTACGAATAAAAGAATAATTAAACAAATACTCCCAACCATTATTATTACCAATGGTAGTATTATCTCCAACGCTTTTTTCATTCCCATAATACCATGTTGTAAGTTTCTGCTCATAATTAAATCTTGCAATTTTTCTAATGCCAATTGTAAAGTTGTAGTCATAAGGATTTATTTGAGTTGTTTCTTCATAACCTTTATTTATTGCTATATAGTCTTGTTCCTCAATCATACTTGTATTTATACTACCTGAAGAATATATAGTAGCATACTTAAAAAAGTCTTGTGCCTTGCAAGTTCCAAGTCCTAATACAAAGACTATTAAAAAAATATATATATGTATATGATTTATTTTCATATTATAAAACTTTTGTATAAGCATAAGTTACATAAACCTCAGCACTCCAACCACCATTAAAAGCTCCACTACTCCACATAGAAAAGGGCGAATTAATTATACTTGAACTTTTTACTCCATGAGTAGATTGTTCGCCACCATACATATAAGTATTAGAAGTAGTTTGACTACCCATAAATCTACTTGATACACCAAAGTATCTTGTAGTCTGTGAAGTGTCATATCCTAAATATAAATTACTATTTGAAGTTTCTGTAGATGAAGCATAAGTAGTGATTACAGTTACATTAAATACTGTAATCATATAACCACTTAAAGCTCCTACTAATGTTTTAGGAGAACTATTTAAAGCCTGAGCCTCAGCATTACTAACAGAAATTTTATCTGTTTGTATAACATATTTAAAATCTTGCTTTTTACTTGTTCCTGCTGTACTACCTGTAGTATCAGAAACATCTACCACCATTAATAAATCGCCACTACCTGCTTGTTCGGCTAATTCTGTTTTGTCTGTCAGTTTTTGATTTGCCATAACTATCTAAATATTTTTTTAGTTTTTGTTCGTTATTTTTCCTTTGTTTTTCCTTTTGTTTTGTCTGCATAATTTAGCAACATATCGTTATATCTGCTCCTTGTAAAAAGGACTTTGTTTTGTTACTTAGTGGAGCAACATCTAAATTTAAACCTGCATAGTAATTTTCTGAAGTAGGAGTTAAATCAGCTCCTGTATTTGTACTATACTCAGGAAAACTACTTGTATTGTTTCTTATATAGTCTATTAACCTTTCTCTGTAGAACTCTGCTTGATCCATACTTGCATTAATTAAAGGTTTTAATTCTTCGTGAGAAACACTAGAGCCTTGCTCACTTGACATAGTTACTATAGAATTATTAACCATTCTTAGTCTAAGAAATGGTAATACAGTAGCAAAGGCAAACTGAACTAAAGCAGGTTGTATATATGTTTGTAAAAGCGTTAAATATACTCCTGATAAACTACTACCTTGTATATCAGATATTAATTTGTCATTTAAATCAGTTCCAAGCACAGGTAATATATACCTATCTTGTGCCATTAGTATATATGGAAGTAGTAAATTATCATCAACGCTACCACCTAATGCTGAATCTTTTTTTAGTCTATCTGTGCTTATGAATAATGTGTGTTGTATTGCCATAATTTTTAATTGTATTTACCTCTTGTTGGAGTATTAATAGGAGCTATAGTTGGAGCAGGAGTTCTTGGCTCTTGATCTTTAATCTTTCTCCAACTTGAAGCGAATCTACCACTATTAACCTCTGACAAAAAACTATTTCTAAACATATCTAAAGTACCATTAGGAAGATATGTACCACCTTTATAAGTCTTTCCATCTATTGTAACTTGTGTTCCTTTAGGTACTCTTTTTCTTATATAAAACTTTCTAACAAAATAGTGATGACAATATGCTCCACCTTTCCATTGGAAAATATCGTATGTTGAAGCTCCATTTATACCAAAACCTTTATTTACTGTTAGATTTTTTGCTTGTTTTAAATTGTTAATTGTATATAAAGTCCCTGCTTTACTTAGTCTTACCATTTGTTTACAAAAATCTCTACTATTAGCTTTTAAATTTCTAGAATATCTATATAAAACCCTTATTAAACCTGCATTACTATCACTTGTTGGACTATCAGGATTTGATGGTATTCTTCCTGCACTTGCAAACTCATAATGTTTGCTTAAATGTTGATTTGTAAAGGCTTGAAACTTCTCCTCAGTTTCTGTGTTACTATCTTCTGCATCTATTTCTCCTAATTCAAACCACTCTTTATCATCTATTTCTGTACTTTTTAAATTAGATAGGATTACTTTAGCATCATCATCACTTAAATTCTTCTCTACATTTTCTATTTCCTTTACTTTCTTTGCTGCCCAAGTTTGTCCTGCATCTCCACCCCATAACGCCCAAGCTATTCTACCTGCACTTGGAAAGCCATCTTCTCCAGGCTCAAAACCCTCTCCCCCTTTACTGCTTTTTTCGTGTCTTGCAAAAAAACTATTCATTCTTTTTATAGTATCTAAGCTAAGATTATCTCCATTTGATATATTTCTAGCTCTTGCTACACCTACTTCAGTACCACCTCTACCATACTCTTTACGCCATTCTAAGCCTTTTTTAGCTTCTGCTATCATTCCTTTAGTTGGCATAGTGTCTATATCATCTAAAGCCTTAAATTCTTTCTTTACAGGCTCTCCTGTGTCTATTCCCTCTTTCTCTTGGTCATCTTCGCTAACTTTAGCTACTGTTTCAATATCTATGAAATCAGCAGGTTTAAGAGATTTAAAGTACAAATCAAGGTTTATATCACAAATATTAAAAATAGGCTGTAATCCCCCTAAAAGTGTGTTTTGGAAAGGTTTAATGACTGTGTTGTTAAATAAACTGTAAGAATCTCTTAACTCATCAGCATTATTACCAAAGCCACTACCATCTCCTTTTACTCCAAATAGCAAAGGACTTGTAACCCTGTGTCCTGTAAGCACTTTTCTAGTAGTTTCAGTAGATAAGAATTGGTAGCTATCAGAATTATCATTAGCATTTATAGGTACTATCTCAGGAGCAGTATCTTTTCCATCATTGAAAGTTATAAGAATCTTTCCTGCATTACCACTACCACCAAATTTAGCGTTTATTTGTCTTTCTATAGTTCTCCTTTCTTCTCTTGTAGGTACGCCATTAGCGAAGTTTACTGCCATACTAGGAAACATACCTGATTTTATATTAGATAAGTGAAACTGTGCTATTTCCATATCTAATTGTATGTAAGAAGTAGATCCTTGATAGTCAGGTAGTGAATAATAATGACTACCTGGAGAGTAATCTTTGATACATAATACTTGACTTGCACTTGTTCTGTCCTTTTCATCAAACGCTTTATATGTTCTTGGTTTGTGCTTTCTAGTATTATTCCAATCTGCTGAATAATAATACTCATTTACTCTACCATAACCATCAGCTTTTCCACTCCTTATATATTGTGCAGGTATATGATACATTTCAACTATCTTAGTTCTAGGCTTGTTCCATATTGTATTTACATAACACATTCCGAACAATTTTAGATCAAAAGCTAGGCACTTTAAAAGGTCTTTTTGTGAGTGACCTAGTAATGATGTAAGCCTTAGCCATTGTTCCTTATGTTCTTCACTATCTTGTTTATCAGTAGCATCTAATCCCTCTCCATAGATCATAGCTGAAACACCTTTTATAATAGCATTATTTATACTACTACCATTGTATAGTTCAAGTAGATATTGAGGGTACATATTATCTGTACCAAATTGTATATAATCTTTGTTAGCTGTTTCAGTAACTTCAGGTAAGTTAAATTCTGCTAAATGTATTACTGATATTTCTGTATTTTTCTTTTTCATATTTAATCTGTTGATGGTGTCCAAGTTTGCACACCATATTGAGCATCTGTAACTATAAGAGGAGTATTACCATCACCACCATCAGCTTGAGAAAGTGTCGGTAAACCTTTATTTAAATTTGATCCAAACATTGTAGGTCTTTCTATTGCATCATTAGAACTATATTCATTATAATAAGCAATAGGATTATCAGTTTCTATATAGGAAAAAGTTTCATCTACTGTTACATTTAAAACGATATTAATATTATCAATTTTAGTTAAATTATTTGCAAAAGTTTTCACACTCCAAGCTCCATAATATAAACTTATATCATAAGTTTCATTTACAGGAGCAACAAAGCCACCTAAAGCTCTATTTGTTCCTGTATCATAAGTAGTTATATTACTTGTTGTTGGATATAAAAACTGTAATCTTAGTAGCCAATATCTATCATTATGAAAATATGTAGGTCTATAAAACCCTTCTGAAACTGTTGCATAAGCAGCAATAGCTCTAGTCCAATTTGTCTTTCTACCTCTTATATAAAAAATTATAGTTTTATTACTACTACTACCTGGAGTTCCACTATCTATAAGAGTACTATCTCCACCTATAGCTGATGTAATATTTTCATAAAAATATACATTTTGCAACTGTGCCATAGCTCCTGAATATTTTAAATTATAAGTAGCCATTAATCTCTAATTGTGTATATTTTGTTATAATATTCTTTTACTAATTCTTCTTGTTTTTCTGAATCATCTACAGTAGATATTTTTTCTATAAATTCTTTATACAAATCATTATTTACTTCCACATTTTCTGTTTTAGTTGCCATTAGTCAGTATATTCGTTATAGGGATTAGATTCTACTTTAACTTCTTTTTTTTTCTTTTTTGGTTTAGGAGCATCTTGTTCAAAATACTTCTCTTTTACTTCATCACTTAAATTATCTATTTGATGAGGTCTTAATTGACCATAAGCCAAATTCATATTTATTGGTTTATAGTCTTTATATTGATCTTTAACTTTCCAAGCCATAATATTTGTCTTTTATAAGTATATATAAATAGTTGTAATTCGTTTTCAAATGTAAGTTTTATAAAAAAAACTTTATAAAATATAGTAGAATATAAAATATTTTTTATATATTTAATTATTATTAACTAATACTAAAAGAGAAATGAAAATATTTTTAAACTTAACAGACATTAATAAACCAAAGTTAGAAATAACTGAAACAAAAAAACCTAAAAAAAAGGTTATAAAAAAAGGGAGCAAATAAGCTCCCTTTCTTTTTGAGTAACGATTTATTAATTAAGTTCCTACTGCTATATTAAGTGAAGCCTCATCAGACAATCCATCAAATGGGTACTTAGCGGTACCACCACCTGCTGTTGCAGGTAGCCAAATTAATGGGTCTTTTTCTTCTGCTCTTAGTTCTAAAGTAAATCCTGTCATATCGCCTTTAGCAGCTCCTGTTACAGCAGTACCACCTGAAATATCACAGCCATTATCCATACCTAATAAGAATACATTATCATTATTATCTAGTACAAATACTTGAGAACGATTGTAAGAGATTAACTTTAACTCGTTTGTTTGTGCTACTGTTAATTTCTGTAGCGTAAGAGATAAAGTTTGTTCAAAGAAAGTAGTTCCTGTTGCAGGGTCGCTATTGATATTTACAGTTACTGAAGATAGATTTGGGCGTAAGTCATACTGAAATACATTTACTGTACTACCACCATATATATCCCAATTAGCAAAACCTGCTGTGTCCATTTGTAAAACATTAGTACCATTAAATGTAGCACTTGCTCTAATATCAGAACAGTAAGATTGAGTAAAAAATATTTTCTTTAACCCACCTATCTGATCTTTACAGTCAACTAATAAACCTCGTGTTAAATTACAAGCCATTTTATATAAGTTTTATATTGTTTATAAAAGGGGGTATATTTCAACCCCCATTAATTAATTAACTACTAAGTCCAAACTGAAGTTGCAAATACTCCATCTGTTGGTACTGCAGTTTGTACACCCATAGCAAAGTTCATAACAACTCTTACATTATCTGAGCCATCATACTGATATGTAGGAATCAAAGATACTTCTGTGTAGTCTGTAGCTAAGTTAGTACCTACTACTAAGTTCTCAGGATAAGTAGCTATAATAGTGTCATTAAACATACCTGGACAAACATAGATAGGGAATCCCATATAAGTCAATCCTGTAAATGTACCTGCAGCTCCGACTTGTTGGTAAGTAGTTTCAGCAGCTAATTTTTGAGCATATATAGCGTAAGTTTTTTGATTCATATAAAATCCAAAACCTGGTTTACTTAACATACCTGAAGCGTTAGCTACAACAGAATTATAAACTGCTCCTAAGTCAGTTAATATATCAGTAGTAGAAATAGCTCCATCTAAATCAACTTCAAAGAAGTCTTTACAAGCTGATAAATCTGCTCCTGTTTCATCTAAAGTACCATCATTTGATTGGAAACCTGTTCCAAATATAGCCGAGCCTTTCCACATTGAGTTCTCTAAAGATTCTCCAACTTTAGCTGCAATAGAAGCTAATAAGAAATCTGAGAATGTTCCTGGTAAATTTCCATTTCTATCCATATTTTCACCAATCCAAGTAGGGAAAACTGTTCCTCTACAAACTTCCTCATTTACTTTTAAATCAGTAAGAGTAAGAACTTGCTCCGTAAGAGAAGTGTCATTACCACTTAAGAAAGTACAACCTGCAGCAACTACAGGATCATTAATACCTAGATTAGTGATTCTTGCTGATTTATTTAGTCCATCTATTATTCTAACATAACCCTTTGCAATAGTGTCAGGACTCTTAACTGCTGCAGTTACATAAGGTAATGCTAATTTACCAGCATACGAAGTGTACGCTGAAACATCAATATCAAACTGATATTCTTTGCTTAAATTATATTTATTCGCCATTTTTTTATTTTTAAAATTATTTATTATTAATGTAATATGCAGTTCTTTCTTTAACTGACATCTTTGCTAAATCAACTTTTTCTGACTTAGTTTGTTCAGGATTGTGAGTAAAACCCTCAGCTCCTGGTGTTTCTTCAATTTCTGATAACTTAGTTTTTAAGTGTTCTATTTCTTCTACTAAGCTACTAACCATATCTTTAGACATTTCTACTTTTTCTTCTTCAGAAACTTCTTCTTCAACTGTTTCTTCAGTTTCTTCTGACATTTCCTCTTTGCCTGAAATAGCTTTTTCTAAATCTTCTACTCTTTTTAATAATTCAGCATAAGATTTTTTTAGATCTACTTCTTCAGATTCTGCCATTTCTTCTTTATCCTCATCTTCAGCTTCTACTTCTTCAGCTTCTTTTTCTTCGCCCATATCTAAAATTTTACCATTGTCATCAATAGTAAGTTCAGCTCCATCTTCCATTTTATAAGTACCTGCTGATAAAGGACTTGCCTCGCCATCATCATTTACTACAAAAACTTCAGAGCCAATCATAAATTGCTCATCTTCGGTAGCTACAACCCTGCCATCTTCTAATATCATCTCAGCATACATTTTAACTTCCTTAGATTCTTTATTATCAATAGACAATAAAGTTTTGATTTTTTCTAATGTGTCTTTCATTGTAATAGATTTTTATAAGTATATATAATTAATTTAATATTGTTTACAGGACTACCTTTTTACAGTACCCCTTTTTATAGCTGAACATATTTTAGCAGCAGATTTTTCTCCATACTTTTTTTTCATATCAGCGATACATTGTTTCCAGGGATATTTAGCTAACGCCCTTTTCGTAATGTATTCTTTCATTAGCTCAAATTGGTCTTTTTCATCTTGAGCTATAATCATTCTAATTCTATCTAACAAATCTTCATCACTTAATCTATCTTCTTTTGTATATCTTTTTTTCTTTTTCTTTTTCTTACCCATTTCAGTAGCTTGTGAATGATCTGTACAAGCCATATATCTAATTACACCATTTTCTTCGTGTTCGTGATAACCCTCGCAGTTCTTAAATAACTTAGCATACATTTCAGCTTCTTCTTTAGTAGCAAATAAAGGCTCTCCATCTAAAGCTCCTACAACAGCTATTTTGCTTTCTATATCTTCGTACTTTTTCTTTTTAAAATCGTGCATTGTAGCTTCTATTAGTTTATCTGTAAAGTACCCCTCTATGCTAAATCCTCTTACTTCTTTATTCTTTACTTTTTCCCAAACTTCCTCATTGTCAATTTTCATTTTTACAAACCAAGTTCCAATTGGCATTTTATTAAAACCATATTGTGATGATTTATCAAATTTATCATCTTCCTTAATCCAACTCTCTACAACGCTTAAACCATCAATTGGTACTTTGTGTTCATAAGTAGCGTTATTGTTCCTTAAACTGCTCATAAATAGCTCCTGAGCTTGTTTAATAGTATCTTTACTAAAGTAAACTACATACTCCTCATCTAGCTCTTGATCGTATCTTGGTATTTCTTTATCAGGAATAAGAACTGCCCCTACTAAAGTCTTTTTTTCTTCATCTAATTTTGCTAAGGATAAGAAATTGTCTTTATTGAAGAACACCCAATTTTCCTCTATTGCAGGAAATTCAACAAGGCTAATAGCCTCTACTCCAAATCTTTCAGATTCTTCATCTATGATTAGCTCTACTAATCTTCTTTTTAATTTTTTTTCTGCCATTGTAATAGTATATATTAAAAGTTAATATTTTGTTTATAGGGTAGCTTGTATATCTATATCATTTTGTAAAGCCTGAGCATCACTAATATCTGATTCTACTACATACGCTTGTAAAGGTGGACTATCACTATCTCCTAATGCTCCACCTGGTAAAGTAGGTACATCTCCTGAAACATCTTCCCCTATAGAAACTAAATCAGATAAATTCCCACCACCATTATCACCACCTTGTCCTGGTATTTTAGTTTTTCTTATTTCATTTAAACTTTTTACCCCCTCAAGTCCAATTGCAATAGCTGAAGCAACCTTTAAAGACATAGGCAAATCTTTATCTCCTAAAGCCTGCATAACACCTTGTTTAGTAGCTATTATTGTATTAGCAATAGCAAGAGCCTTATATAGAACTGATCCTTTTGTAGATATACCAATAGCTTTTTGTAAAATCTGTTGTTTAACTTGTTCTTTTTTTTCTTCTAAATCAATTTCTTTTTGATTTATAGTTTTAACTAAATCAAACTGCATCTGTAAGAAATTCCTTGTTTTTTGTCTTGCTTCTTCATCATATCTATCGTTAATTTCTTGTATAGCTATTCTTTTTTCTTCGGTTAATTTTATCTCATTGTCTGACCCCTCTATAGTCCTTGCTATTATATCATCATATTTTTTAGTAACAGCATCTACTTCTTTTTGTTGTTCTGTTTTCATAAATTCTGTTACTGCTTCTAAATTTGTTTTTAACAAATTATCTCTAGCTTCAGTAAATGCTATTTCAGCTTCTGCTATTTTAAGTTTTGTTTTTTCTTCTTCTTGTCTAAGTTTTTTTCTTAAAGCAGCATTTTCTTCAGTTTCTCTTGTTAAATTTTTCTCATAATCTTGATATGCTTCAAAAGATTCTTCAGTAAGTTCAAGAAAATAATCATAATCTTGAGATAAATTCATTGCATCTATATAACTTACACTTTCATTTGTTTCATCAAACATTTCTGCTAATTCTATAGCTGCATTTTCTAAATCTTGTTTATGTTTTTCGTGTAATTTTTTTGCTTCTTCTAAACCCTCTTTAGTGAATTTGTTGTTATTTTCTAATTGCTTTTTTATTATAGCTGCCTCATTATCTCTAAGTTTTGTTAATTCTTCTTTAGCTGCAATAAAATTTTCTTCAGCTTCTTTTAGTTTTTCTGTAAGAGATAATTCTTCCTCAACTATTTCAACATGCTGTTTTATTTTTTTTATTAAATCATCAAATGCTTTTTCTTCTTCTTCTAATTCTTTTTGTATTCTTTCAGAATGTTCTTTTTGTTTATCAGCTCTCTCTTGTTCTAAAGAAGTTAAATTTACTAACTGTTCTGACCTTTGACCTGTAATCCTTTCATCTATTTCTGCTAATCTTGTCTTAGCTTCTATTACTGCTACTTGTAAATCTATATTATCTTGTTCTAATTCTAATTCTTTTTGAGCTAAATCTAAACCGACTAAAGCCATTTCTCTTTCTTCTTCAAACTGTTCCTGTAATATTTTACCTAACTGCTCATTAGCCTCTATTCTTTCTTCCATTGTTTTGGAAGTATCATCTCTTATTTGTCTTTGTAATTCAGCTTCTCTTTGATATTGTAATTTAGTTAATTCTAATTCTGCATTCATTAGCTTTTGCTCATTCCTAAGCCTAACAATCTCATCTGCTAAATCTGCTGTAGAAGAAGCATACCCATCTGTTACACCTATTAAATTTCCTATAAAATTTATAGCTCCTGAAAATAAATCTATTAAAGTTTCTAATAATCCTACTACAAAAGCTAATACATCTCCTATAACATCAAAAATAGGTTTTAGTTTTAGCATTATTCTACCAAAAGTATCAGCCACTTTTTGATTAGATTGAAAAACACCTGTAAGCTGTGCTAATAATCCTACAAGTAAACCTATACCTGCTGCCTTTATTGCTCCACCTATAAACTTAAAGCCATTACCTATTAACTTTAAACCACCTGAAGCTATCCTACCTTTTTTTCCTATATTATCTAAACCATCTCCTACATTATCTATATCCTTTTGAGCTTCTTTAGTTTCTACCCTAAAAAATAAATCTATAAATTGTTTACCTATCATTTTCTAAATGTTTTTTTTAATTGTCTTTTAAATTGTTTTTTTACCTTTTTATAATCTTTTGTGTATTCTTCCTGACCATAAATAAAATATAATTCCTCTACATCAAATTCTACTTTATTTACAAGCTGAATAATTTGAGGTATCATTTTTGCTGATATGTTTATTTTTTCTAATTCCATTCTAAAAAGTTTGCATCTTGTAATAATATATTATCTCCATTTTGGAATAATGCAAATCTATTTACATAAGTATCTCCTGAAGCAAATTGCATTATTAACTCTAATTTAGCTACCCATTTAATTATATAATCTGCTGATGCAGAAGTTATAGATAATACTAATTCTCCTGTATCATCATCTGTAGTAGTCATACTAATTGTTGGAGATGGGAAGTTAGTATCTTTATTTACTTTCAAAGGTACACCACCACTTGTACCTGTAAATGAAAATTCATTACCTATTCTTTTAACTATAGTATCATACTGAAAGTGTCCTACATCTCCTACATTTGTGTTATTGTCTGCTCCTGCTATCGTTCCGACTAAATCCATTTTAATATAAGTCATACTATCAATAGGTGGGAACATTTGAGAGCCATTAGAAATACCTTTTAATTTAGATAGCGTTGTACCATAAGTAGTAGTAGAAAGAAAGCCTGTAGCATAAGTAGCAGGTTGCTCTCCTGGTAACATAATTTGATTAGCTATAGCATTATTTGGCATAGGTAACATAGAAGCAAAAGGCACTGTTTCATCTTCTTCTTGTCCATCTCCTGGACTTGGATCTGTTACAGGTACAGTTAAGTTCCAATAACAAGTACCTGCTCCTGTAGATTCATTAGTTTGAACAAAAGTCCAATCAGGATTAAGTTCTTCACAACAGGAATTAGTTATTTGTACTTCAGCAGTTCCACTAGGATTAGTATAGGTTATACTTCCATTTAAATTAAATGTACTTGGTGTAGCTCCACAATCATAAGACAATTTCTCTACTACTTTTAATAATTTTACTTTTGTGCTTTTATTTCCACCTGTTAAATACCCATCTATACTTAGTATTCTCCATAATGTATTTTTAATGTAGTAAGTGTTTTTAAAAGCATTAGCCTCAAAATCTCTTATATCATCAGCAGTTAAATACAAATGACATTCCATTATTCTAGCTTCATCACTATAAACTTCATTTATGAAACTTGCCCAATATTCCTGAAAATATCCTTTTTGAGTTACTGTATCTCCAAATGGATTAGCACTCCAATAAGGAGCATTAAATCTTGGACTAACCCAACCCCATAATAATTGCTTAGTAGATGAAGTTATACCTGCTGATTCAGTAACATCATCTAAATCAAATTGTGTACATATAGGGAACTTTCCTGCTGTTGCTCCTGTTTGGTCTGTAGCATAAGAAGTCCATACATTATTAACTCCAAAAGATGCTGATATAATATGAAAAGAGTTTGCAGTTGCTGTAGGAGTTATATCTACAGGACTATTACCTGTAACAGTTTTAGGTGTTCCACCATAATAGAATATACTAGGTTTTTGTTTATCTAAAGAATATCTTTCTCCATCATCATTAATTCCATATCTACTTGCTAAGGCATAAGGTTTATAAAATTCTGTAGATATAATACCATAATTTATAGTAGGTAACATTTGAGCTATAAAAGGAGTAAATATGCTAAAGTTTTTAAATTCTCCATTTACAAAATCATTAAAATTCTCTCTAGTGTTTGAGCCATAAACTCTTTCATACTTTTCAAAGTAACCTTTATTTAAATAATCATCATTCTTTTTATCTTCATATACTAATATCTTATTTTGTAGCTCATTAGTAGGCTTTAAAATTTGCTCTTTAGAAACATCTAATTTATCTGTATAGTATTTAGTAGTACCACTAGCTATATAGTCCTGATAAGGCTCTATAATTAAGTTATTTTCATTATCGTTATCATTTACTATAACTAAATTAAATCTATTTATTAAATCTTTTACAAAATCTGATTGTAATATATCAGGCATATTTTGAGCCATTACAACAGTTCCATTTTCTACACCATTTCCATAAGCTACTTCTCCTTGATTAATAGTATATAGCTCAGCATTTTTTATACTTGCATTATAATACATACCTTCAGTAGTTGGTGGTGTAAATTCTACTAAATCTACTCTTGCTCCTCTAAATCTCATTGTGCCACCTGCTCCTGCTTCATTAAAAGGACAATTAAATATTACTGTGTGCCACTCATTAGCTCCTGATACTAATACTGTTACAGGGATTGTTGTCCAAGTGTTATATCCTGAAAACTGAAATTGCCAATTAATAGTTAAATTTACTTCATTATAAGTATTAGTAGCTGTTCCACTTGTAGGCATATCAAACCTAAAATCAAATTTTAATTGTATTTCTAAATTATTACCATTTATTATACCTACTAAAGCATTATCTGTAATTGATGGAAATTCTATTTGATTCCATATAGAAGTAATTTCTAAACCATTTTGAGGTATTGTTTCTTGATATTCATTAACAGAATATAAACCATTAGCATCAAAGTAAGGGTCTGATGGTGGTGTTTCTAGTATAAATTGAATAGTATTATAATACCAATATTGACCTACTCCTGGATAATACCAAAAAATATCTTTATCTACTTGACCTGTGTTTATAAGATGAAAAGCGTTGCCTGTATATTCTGTATATGTTTTTTTATGATTATCTGCTAAAGTCATAAACAACCTACCAAAGTAAGTAGTATTGTCTAATGTTCCATCTTGTGCTATTCCTAAAAATGTGCTTGTGATAGTATATCCTGCTTTCTGTGCTATTATATATAATAACCTTTGTAATCTTATAGCAGGCTTCATATTACCTGGAGTTAGCATACCATACTGATTAATTAAATCTGTCCAAGTACTATCTCCTACTAAATTATCTAATTCTGATGGATTAGTAAACATAGCAGTAGTATATGGATTTGCAGTATGCCCATAATCTATGATAGGGTACATTACATCATTGTCTGTAACGCTATTTACTGTAGTTAGTCCATTAGTCCAACTATCAACAATATTTTTGCAGCTTAAATAGTGGTCTAATTGATCATCTATAATATAAGTAGGCTCAGCTCCATCTCCTACGCTTAATTCTGTTTCAAATGCTCTCCTTAATTTCTTGCCTTTAATATCAGCAAAGAAGTTTCCTGTATTTCCAAATAATACTACTTCATAAAATCTAGCATTTAAATACAATTTTTTTAATTGCATATAACCTTTTAATTGTGGTACACTATCTACATATACTACTATATTAAATTTAAACTTAGAATTAAATACAAGTGTATCTAAATTAACATCAAAATAGTTTTCAAAAAAAGTATTATTTCTATTTGTAAATGGTAGCTTAACAGTTTGAGAAAAACTACCTTTTCTTTTATCAGGCTCTTTTATATCTAACCAATTAAACTTTAAAATAACATCAGGAGATTCTTTTAAATCTAACTCATATTCTGTTAAATTGTTAGGATCTGTTATACCTGTGTTTTCTCTACGATATGCTACTAATCTTACATCCATTAGCTATTAGTTCTTATTTTGTTAGCGTACTCTAAATTAATTGTATATTGAATTTTAATCTTGTCATTTACACTTGTTTTTTTAATATAGCTTTTATCTGTTAATATTACAGGATATACTATATTATTATCTGCTAATATTTGCACATTAATACTTGTAAATAATTCTTCTAACCAAGCTGCCTCATCTTCATTTAACCAATCACTATTTATAGTTAATTTTCTATTAGCTTCAGTATATAATGATTCTCTACCACTATCCCAATTATTGTAATTAAATGTTGCACTACCCCAAGTTCCTGGTACTCTTTCTATTTCGTTTCTTTTTATATCTACGCTTTCTGTTGATTTACCTCTAAAGTTCATATAATCCCAAGCTCCTAATCTATTACGCCAAGCAAGTCTAACATTGTCATATCTTGTACAGCTTTGGTGTCTATCATCTACAGTAGCTCCACTACCATATCTATAGAAATAATAATACTTAGTACACCTTTCATCTTTATCAGCAGAAGTACAACCAAATATTCTATAATACGCCCAATTAGAAAAGTTAGATGGTCTTGCATTAGTAACTAATGATTGTGTTTGTAGGTTAGAAGTTCCACAACCAAAATAAAGTATTGCCTCTTGAGCAGTATTAGATTCTGATGCTGTAGCTCCACCATTTGCATTAGAGTTAGCAAAAAAATGAGCTGTAGACCCACCTGAAGTACCTGCTATTAAAGTACCTGCACTATTGAAGTACTGTATAGCTATATGTTCTAATTTCTCCCCTAAAGGTATTATACTACTTGAAGCATTATTACCTTGTTTAAAGCACACTGTAAGCTCATCTACATTATCTCCACTTGTACTACTTCCTCTTACAAATTGAACTGTAGGAGCATTAGTTAAAAGGCTATAAGAATCTTCTGCTGTAGTATCATTTATATAATATAATAAAGGCATATTATTACCTGCATCATCATCATCTAATCCACCTACTCCTGAAGCTGTTTTTGTGTAAGGAGTTGTTGCAGGTATTGATACTGATATATTAGAAATATATGTACCTGATGGTGTTAGTTCTTCAACAGGAGATAGTGTTTGGCTTGTAGCCTTTTCATAACCACCTTTAATTCTTACTAATACTGCTTGGCTTTCAGTTTGAGAAAATGGTTTTGCAGCATCTGATATTCCTAAACTATGTATACTATTGCTTGTAGAATTTTGATTAGCTCTTTGTGTTTCTAAATAATTTCTTATGATCTTATGAATATCTACTATACCTACACCTGCTGCATTTTTAAATATTTTTATTTTAGCTACAGTAGAAAATGAGCTTGTATCTGTTTCGCTTACTTGTACCTGTACTATATATCTAAATTTTGCTGCTCCTGTTATTGCTCCATCACTTTCTTTTACTACATATACCATAGGACTATTAGATGCAGTAAATTTATGAGGTTGTTGTTCTATTGAATATCCCATTTTATTTTGTTTGTATTAATGTTTTTTTTGAATCTATAGTTATCTTATTTGGCAGTTTATTTATTAAATTTTGAACATCTATTTTAAATGCTTCCTTAACTTCATCAGGTAATGTTATTAGATTTTTTCTAATAGGTTGAGTATAAAATTGTGTTCTCTCTAGCCCTCTCCTTTTAATACCATATCCTATTGCAAATGCAGCACTTTCTATATTACCATCTACACTAATAGGCTTATTGTTTATCCACTTTTTTATAGCTTCTCTCATTACCTTTCCAGGTCTTTCATACTTAAAAGCAAATGGACTTCCTTGACCTCTAGCTATTCCTGTTCTTCCTCTTTTACCTTGAATACCACCTTGAGTTTTAGCTTGAGAATAACCTACACCTTTAACACCCTCATCAATAAATCTCCAATAACTATTAGCTCTACCAAATTCAAAACCTAAAGTCATTGTGCTATTAGATAGATTTAAAGTATAGTGATAATCATTATATAATGTGTCGCTAGAAGTTCTTTTATTAAAACCATCTGAGCCTGGATTATTTAATATAACCCTACCCTCTTCTATAACTTTAGAGGCAAATTTAATCATAGCTCCCTCTAAGTTTTCAGTATCTCCTTTTAAAAACTTTCCATCTGCTCCTCTTAATCTTAGAACTACTGCCATTATGTATTAGGGTTGTTATCTGATGGATCTATAGGAGCATCACATAGATTATTAGCATTATTTACTTGTATTGACATAGTAGCACTCCACCCTGTAAGAATATTAGCAAATCTTGCAGTAAATGGCTCAGTATTTATAGGTAATTCTAAAACAGCTTCATCAGGTACATAGCTCAACTTCTTGCCACTATCTCCACCTGATGTTTGTAAGGCTAAGTTCTGTCTAAATTCTGCTATTATATCTTGAGTTATTTGTAAATTGTTAGTCCAAACTATATTTCTATTAGATAAATCTTCTTTAAGCATATCTAATACATATATTGTAAATGTATAAGTTAGAACACCCATATCAATAGTAGCTGTTCCTGGCTCACAATATAGTATTGGAAAGTCTGCTTGGTCAAGTTTATTTATATCTACCTCATCTAAGAATCCTGAATGAAAGGAATTAATTAAATAATGATTAGTAGCTATATTACTAAAGTCATCTATTATGTTTTTGTATGTTACCATAATTGCTTTTTTGTGTATTTGTTTTGTCTTGTTGGTAGCATAAATAAGTTAATACTAAATAAAGCTCCAATTCTGTTATTTTTTTTATGTTTAGTATATTATCATTAGCTAAGCTAAAAAGTATATTATACCAACCCCATTTACTTCCTAAGCTCTTTTCTTCAGCTTCTCCCTCTCCTTTCTCAAATATTTGACCAAAACGCTTGGTAGTGTTTTGCCTAAATGAAAAAAAAAACTCAACGCTGAGATTGATGGAAGTACAGGGAAGTCTAAAAATTCTTCTTCTAATTCTTCGCTTGGTTTATATGGAGATATGCTATACCTAGTTTTAGTTTCTTTCACTATAGGTCTATATAACACACTCATAATCTTATGTAAATTCTTTTGACCATCTTTACAATAATCTTCTATATCTACATACTCTCCCATAGTTATTTCAGAAAGGTTAGGAATAAAGCCATACTTTTTTCCATTCCATTCTACCTTTTTTATTAGTTCTTCAGTATTAGGTATTTCTCTATCTAAAAATGAAAGTGATTTAAATATTTTTTTAATACTTTTAACTTCCATTTTATCAACCATTTCCCCATCTATATCACAAATTACAGACAATACTTGTTTGTTAAATTCATCTTCTTTTAAATTCTTCTTCTTTAATTCTTCAAACTTTTGAAACATCTGTATTGTAATTCCATTCCAACTATTAGGAATAGCTACTGTTTTTTTTTGTCTTTCCATTTTAATAGTATATATATTTTGTTAATAATCGTTTATAATATGTAATATTGTCCACTATAATTAGTCATTAGCTTATTTAAGGCAACATATCTAACAGCATCTATAATGTGATCTTGTTGGTTAGTGGCAGGTTTATTTACTATGTGTCCATTCTTATCAGTAAGCCATTTGTAGTATTTAAACTCATTTAATGTATTTGTGCTATTCTTAGTTATATGTAGCTTAAAACGCCTTAAAACATCTATTCCCATATTAATACTATCAGCTCCCTTTTTTGCTCCCTTAATATTAAAATTTTGTCTATGTAATTCCTCTATTGATTTAGGCTCAGCAGAATCTGCTATTATTTCTGTTTGCCTTGTAATATTTAGTTCTCTTAACTTTTCTGCTATATCTTGATTTGTTAATCCTTTACTATATATTAGTTCATTAATATACAAATCATCATTTAATTTATATACTTCTGCTATTGCTGTAGGATCATTACTGTAGCCAAAGTCCATTCCTAATGCAACAAGCTGAGCTTCATTAGGTACATTATTAGCTATCTCAAACTGTCTAAATATAGTTTCTGTAGGTTGTGCCATATCCCCTAATCCATATATCTTCCAATAGTTACTATCTAAATCTCTAAGCCTTTCTATTTCTTTTATAGTTTCATCAGGTAAAAAAGGATTGTCTAAATAAGTAGACTTAATAAATGTACAATCTTCTCTATTCATTACATTGTCATATATCCAACTATAAGGGTCTGAGGGATTAAAGTCTAAATAAATGTTCTCAGTTGTTCTTAGGCTTAACTGTACCCAATCTTCAAAACTAAACTCATTTGCTTCGTTAAGCCAAAGTATGTTTCTCTTACGCCCTCTAATTTTCTGTGGCATATCAACACTAATAAACTCTATTTCATTCTTATTTAGTTTATAAGTAAGTTCTGATTTATTATGATTATTTGGATTGTATAGATTGTGTTCTTCTAAGATATTAAAGAAATCTCTATATGCAGTACCTTTAAGAGCAGGTAAAGTTTTTCTACAAATAGTATATACCTTACCCTGTTCCTGTAGAGCTTTCAGGATAATTAACTGTGCTAAAGAATAAGTCTTACTGCTTCTAGTACCCCCTTGATTTACAACGATTCTAGTATTAGCATTAAGATTCTTCTGAAGTACTACTGTTCCCTTTAGGTTTAACAATTTCAATTTCTATCTTTTTAATTTCTTCATCATTAGAAGTTAGATTTATATTCTGCTGTTGTATATATCCTCTTTTGTGTCCTTTATGCTGTAAGTAAAATATAATACTTCTTTCTTTTTCTTTTTGTATGTTCTTAAATAATTGACTTTCTACAAAGTCTAATTTTACATTGTCTATCTCATCTACTTTCTTTCTAAAGTCCTCATCTTCTTTATACCATTTATAAAAACTAGATCTACTTATATTTGCTTTACTACAAGCTGTAGATACTATTCCTAATGAGTTCTCTAAACTCTCTATTAACATTTTTTTCTTTATGTGTTCTTTTTTGCTCATTTTATTAAATTTATTTTATAGTTACTTTATACCCTTTGCCTTTTAAATCTTCATATAATTCATTAGCTAATACTGCATCATCTTCTTTTACTGTTATTGTTATTGGCTTATCTTCATCTATTTTGTCTATATTGAATCCAAGCTCTATGTCTTTAAATCCCCATTCTTTTAAGTCCACTATGTCAAAGTTACTTAGTAAGTCTATATCCCAATCTCCACCATTTTTATTAAGCCTTACATTTAATTCTCTTTCATCTTCTTCGCTTAGGTTTACGCTTACTGTAGGCACTTTCTCAGCTCCTAAATCTCTTAGTATTCTGAGCCTTTGATGTCCACCTACTACTACATTCTGCCTATCAGGATTGATGTTTATTATAATAGGATCAACACAGCCAAACT
>VTLG01016541.1_pt1 | contig 25778 bp, 29 predicted proteins | sample 4694571 | NCBI WGS metagenome assembly VTLG01 (sample SAMN12604809, study PRJNA352737) | marine metagenome | biome: ENVO:00000447; feature: ENVO:00000209|ENVO:00000569|ENVO:01000036; material: ENVO:00002151; isolation source: viral sequences binned using virsorter ...
TGAGACCATGGATCTGTGTTGCTTATTCAGCACCAGTTTCAGCAGCATTTGCTGTATTCTTAGTGTACCCATTCGGTCAGGGTTCTTTCTCTGATGGTATGCCACTAGGTATCTCAGGTACGTTCAACTTTATGTTTGTGTTCCAAGCAGAGCACAACATTCTAATGCACCCATTCCATATGGCAGGGGTAGCAGGAATGTTCGGTGGTAGTCTTTTCAGTGCAATGCACGGTTCTCTTGTTACATCTTCTCTAATCAGAGAGACAACAGAAAACGAAAGTCAAAACTACGGATATAAATTCGGACAAGAAGAAGAAACATACAACATAGTAGCAGCACACGGTTACTTTGGTCGTCTTATCTTCCAGTATGCTTCATTCAACAACTCACGTTCTCTACACTTCTTCTTAGCAGTGTTCCCAGTAGTATGCGTATGGTTAACATCCATGGGTATCTGCACAATGGCATTCAACTTGAATGGTTTCAACTTTAACCAGTCAGTAGTAGATGCTAACGGTAAGATCGTTCCTACATGGGGCGACGTTCTTAACAGAGCAAACTTGGGTATGGAAGTTATGCATGAAAGAAATGCACACAACTTCCCACTTGACCTTGCATCAGCAGAGTCAACAACAGTTGCTTTAACAGCACCTACAATCGGTTAATTATATAACTGGTATAAATTTAGGCACCTTCGGGTGCCTTTTTCATAGGAGAAATTAATGGTAGCATCTACCTTACAAGCACCCACAAGGGGTTGGTTTGATGTACTTGATGACTGGTTAAAGAGAGACCGATTTGTATTCATAGGTTGGTCTGGTCTTTTACTTTTACCTTGTGCATATCTTTCAATCGGAGGTTGGTTCCTTGGAACTACTTTCGTAACAAGTTGGTATACACATGGTATTGCATCTTCATATCTTGAAGGAGCAAACTTCTTAACAGCAGCAGTCTCCACACCTGGTGACGCAATGGGTCACAGTCTCATGTTCCTTTGGGGACCAGAAGCACAAGGTTCATTCGTTCGTTGGTTACAACTGGGTGGACTTTGGAATTTCGTAGCACTACATGGTGTGTTCGGACTCATAGGTTTCATGCTCAGACAATTTGAGATCGCAGGACTTGTAGGTATCAGACCTTACAACGCACTAGCATTCTCTGCTGTTATCGCAGTCTTCACTAGCATCTTTTTGATCTATCCACTAGGTCAGCACAGTTGGTTCTTCGCACCTTCATTCGGTGTCGCAGCAATCTTTCGTTATATTTTATTCATACAAGGTTTCCACAACATTACATTGAATCCATTTCACATGATGGGTGTTGCAGGAATACTAGGTGGAGCATTACTATGTGCCATTCATGGTGCAACAGTACAGAACACATTGTATGAAGACACATCTGTTTATTCAGATAACAAAATTCAAAGCACAACATTCCGTGCCTTTGACCCTACACAGGATGAAGAAACTTATAGTATGATTACAGCGAACAGATTCTGGTCACAGATATTTGGTATTGCTTTCTCTAACAAAAGATTCTTACACTTCCTTATGTTGTTCGTACCTGTCATGGGTATGTGGACATCATCAATCGGTATCGTAGGTCTAGCACTTAACCTTAGAGCATACGACTTCGTATCTCAGGAGATAAGAGCAGCAGAAGACCCAGAGTTCGAGACTTTCTATACAAAGAACATTCTTTTAAACGAAGGTATGAGAGCATGGATGTCATCAGTTGATCAACCTCATGAGAACTTCGTATTCCCAGAGGAAGTACTACCTCGTGGTAACGCACTATAAACATATGCTGAGGAGCACAAGCACAAATGACTCAATTTCTAGTAAAGTATGGAGGATACTTCTCAATATTTGAATTCATATTCTTTGTTGCAATAGGTATCGGATTAGGACCAGTCCTAACATAACTTTCAAGAGGGTTGACACCCTCTTTTTTTATGCTATAATATATTTGTTGACCTGACGAGGTTGACATGGGAGTGACTGAATAACCCTGTTGGAATTAGGCGGGGTAATGTAAACAGTTAGGGGTGGTGCCCGCTACTTCGGTAGAACTATTACCAATAGAACTGTTGTTGTTATGTACTAATTTTCGCACTAGCGATTCCCATAGCATGAGGGTAAAATGTATTCCCTCCTCCCACCCTTCTATATCATGGATAAATAACTAGACCTATACTAGGTCTTTTTTTATGGTTGCAGGAAATCCTTGCTACGGTTCGGACGGAATACCACTGCTACCCAGTAGTACCACAAGCAATAGTTATCCACGAGCAAGACAGGGTGAAGTTCCTCCAACTCCACCCACTCCTGCGGGTGAGAACATTCGGATATCTGTTGGTGGTTGCTATGTTGTTGAGAGTATACCTAGTGTTACACCTGATGCACCAGGGTCACCACGAGTAAGTACAGCAAGACCACCGACAGTAGATGACTCAGTACCCCCTCCTGCTGCGTCTCCATCAGATTTAATAAGAAGTATTGTAGATAATTGTTATGATGGTTTACCTATTGCGTTAGCACCATCAAATAAGGGTGCGTATCCTAGACAAAGACAAGGAGAACCAGAACCACCAGCAGCAACACCAGCAGGACAAGCGATAAGAAATATTGTGGACCAGTGTTATGGTCCTATCAATCCACCACTCACACCTTCTACTGGTAAACCTATTCGTAATAGACAGGGTGAACCTCCTGCTGCGTCAGTCATAAACCCAGGTCAGGTCATCAGAGATATAGTACAAAGATGTTACCCTGCTGTTGACTTAGCACCAGTACAAGAAGCGATTGGTCCTAGTGGTATTGATGTAATCAAACTAGATCCTGTTGGTCCTATTGATTGGTTATGTGAACTCTTCCCTGACCTTACTATATGTCAGTTCGGTGACGTAGGTCCTATCTCAATGCCACCAACGATGCCAGACCCAGGCAGTCTCAATGATGACTGTGAAGAGGTCATGAATGGACTAGCAGATGGTAGTGTTAAGAAAAGTACAGATCCACAACAAGCAAAAGAAGGAATCTATATTGTATTAGAATCTGGTAGAGAACTCGTATGTAAAGGACTCAATGAAGATGGAGATCCAGGGTGGGAACAGTGTGTTAAAGATGCAGTCGACTGTATATTCAAACCATATGTCACAGGCACATGGAGAACCCCAGGTGCTGACTGTAAGTCATTCTATTTCAGAGGAGAGAATGCTACTACTGGTGAGATATGTATAGAGAACTGCAACGGTCCACGCATAGGAATATATGAGTATGCAAAAGGAAATGCACAACCTAACGTATCAATAGCACCATTCTCCAATGCAGTTGGTGGTAGTTCTGCTGCTCTTAAACATAACCTTAGAGTTGTTACTACTGATGTAGCAGGAAACTATAAGGGTGGTAAAGTACGCAGTGAATCAGGTAATTTATATTTCAATAGCACTACATTACAAACAAGAACAGTTACCATGGGTAGTGCCACTATTACATTCAAAGCACAAGGTATATTAAATGGTAGTGAGTATGATTCTGAGTGGTGGGTAGACTCATGGACAGGTACACTGCCTGCGATAGGTACAACAGCAACACATACATGGAACCCAGGTTTGAGAGACCTAACTGTCACATTAGAAATCATAGGTGGTGGTGCAGAGGACAGTAGATATGGTCTCACACCCGCCCCAGACAAAGCAGGATACGTCTCTGTGGGATCAGACCCTGCATTCTATATCCTAGGTCAACAATTAGATGGAACTGTACCACTTTATAGATTCTATTCTCCAAGTACAGAAGATACATTCTTAGTTACTAACCCAGGTGTACCTGACTCTGCTGGAAGTGGTGAACGTGCCACTATGAACGCAGCAGGCATGACTAATGGTGAGATACTAGGGTATGTGTACAAGACACCTTCGGAGGCAGTAGCAGCATTGTCACAGGGTGAACAAGTAGAAGAACTACACAGATATTATCGTGGAGGATCACCAGCAATAACAGCATCATTCAGTGGTACTAACCTAGTGATAGGTGGATCAGGAACTGGTAGTGTTAAGTTGGATATGAACTGGTCAGATAATCCAAGTACAGCAGGAACTGCATTTGATACACTGACTGTTGCAGGAGCAACGTTCACACGATCAGGTAGGAGAGGTAACTCATCAACAATGGTTAATGTGACAGCAGGACAGTCGTATGCTGTGTCTGGTATAAACTATTCCTCCACTGTAAAAGATGGGGGTGAGTTCTTATGTCTAAGAGACGGTGATGGTAGTGATTGTAATGCTACACTCAGGATAGGAACTCTAACAGAAGTAACCCCTGGTCCTTCTCCTGACCACAAGTATTCATTAGTTAAGGCACAACAGACAGATAAACCAGCGACATACTTACCAAACAGATTGTCGTATAGGATCATGAACAGACCAGCAGCACCTGTCATCATTTCATATAATATTATTGCTGGAAATGCAGGGTATGATAGTTCATGGGGTGTTGCTATTACAAATGCAGCAGGAGATAGTATATCTTGGGCACGAGTTATTAAAGGAAGAGTAAAACAGAATATTGATACAACACAGTACAAGATTCCTATCAGTGTACTAGAACAATACCCTAACCAAGAGATTGTATTCTTCTTAGTTCCTAACGGTGGTAACAATGGACTGACAGATGGACAGACCATAACATTTACTGCAAACAGTGGTGGATATAAGAACAGTGCATCGTCACAATCTGACTGGGTGTTCTTCTCTAATAGAAAGATGAATCCAGATGATGTATCTAAGGTTAGATTTAACTCAGAGAACTGGCAGTGGTGGGAAGATCTATTGAATGGTGATGATGATTACGATGACTTCAAGGTGTACTATGAAATGATGCAACCTGGGTCTGACTACAAGTATGAAGGTATAGAAGCATATGTGTTCGGTGAGGACATGCCAGACCCAGTTAAGATACCTGTCATTGTGAAAGAGAAATGTACTGATCCACAGTTTGATAATTGTTTTGAAGAGACTACTGTGACTCGTACTGGATGTGGTTCACCTGTACCTCAGAGTTCTGCTACTGGACAAGAGAATGCATCTGTTGGTGTATGTAGTGGTGAGTATTCAGCAGAGGTTAATAGGACACAAACTATTACAGCGTTGAAGGCAGGCACACTGGAACTGAAAGCATATGGAATAATGATTCGTGCACCAGAGGCAGAGGAGATTAAATATAGATTTACATTTAAGAAGAATGGTTCTACTCTCGTAGATTACACAGCAAACGTTGCAACATGGCCAAGGATAGGACATACATTTGCACAGTTTACTGTTGCAGAAGGTGACACACTGACATATAAACTCGAAGAGATAAGCAAGGGACCAGCATCAGGATCGTGTTCCTTTGGTCTGATCATGATGGATGTAGCATCACAACAGTTCGAGAAACCATGGTCAACTAATCTAGTTACGTCACCAGCAGCAGGAGAAGCAGCAGGACGTAGTAGAATTGCATCTAACTCACCTAGGACAGACACTGACACAGGTAACCAAGGTAGGATCAAGAAACTCAGCATACAACTCTGGGACAACAGAGCACAGTCATGGACTGATAAGGTTGTAGTGTGGGACAACGGACAACAGGTTGCTGATAACACATACTGGAATGACAATTACTATGGTGGTTCTGAGTGGGGACTACAAATGGGTGACACAACACGTCAAGCATACCCTGGATTCTATGAGGGTGGTACTAATGGTAGAAGAGGTATCATCATGTCTAGTAATCATGATGCTGATGGTTCATACACAAGGTCTGGTAGCACTGGTGATCGTGGTATCTATTACAACACACTCTTTGAGTTCAATCGTGGACTCATATGTAAACCCTCTGAAATTATTGAAGGTAACACAGGATTGAAAGTAGACAGTAACTTCTTCCAGCACAGTAACAAGAATGGATTTACTGCATGGTTTGGACACTACAAAGCACCTGGGGCAAGTGGTTCAGACAAACAAGCATTCCATAATTTACTTGATGCATACTATGCTAGTGGTATTACTAACGGTAACGCAGGAGGATATCCTATGGGTACTGTACCAACATCCAACGGACAGTATAGTAAGATGTCATTCATGCATGACTATGTGTTAGGTGAGTTTGGTGCACAGGAACGTATCGTAGATACAATCCCCAACGGAAAGGTAAGGATGGCATTCTGGCCATATACTGTACCTCCTACTGACTTTGTGGAAGGGGTTGATTTAAGGTATGGAAATAGTATATACTGGTGTGCAGGGGTAGAAGTATTTGGTGTTACCGAAGGTGACGCATACCAAATAAATCAAGAGTTTGAATTTCAGTACCCTCCTGTCCAAGCACAGAAGAATAAATATCAGAACGTTGCAGGATCTGTAACTCCATACTATCCTAGGGATAATGGTACTAACATTTCTCTACCCAGAGAGATTATACTAGAAGCAGAGGATAGAGATTCCGATCCAGAAAGATTCACACCTCGTGAAGTTTTCTATCAAGAGTCACACAATAGAGATTCTAATCTCTGGTATCTCTCTCAGTCAGATCAGAAAGTTGATCGAATTAAATTTAAACTAACTATTGATGAGGTTTACTAATGCCACAAGGATTTGGTGAGAATGCAGTTGATCGTAGTCTTATGCACTCGGTCCGTAGAATGAATGCCTTGACGAAGGTCCTAGGTAAGTATGAGAACGATCCCAAGGGTCGTAAGAAGATGCTGAAAAAGATGAAGAAATATTATCACGGTTGGCAAGGTGAATTAGATAGAATAGATATGAAAGAGGTTGACATGCCTGCACCACCGACTAGAATAGAACAGGTGAAGGAAGAAGAGAAACCAGAACTAACACCAGAAGAAGTAAAAGACGTAAAAGACTTCCTATCTAAATGACATTTACACATTTGAAGTGTCCCGACACTCCTCTATATCATCAGACAAAAGAGTTACTACTTAAAGGTGACTTTGCATGGTACTATAAACCAACCACAGTCGTAGGTTCAGAAGGAACTGACTACAATTTAGATGGGTGGTATAGTCATGAACTATTATCACGTCCTAAGTTTGGTACGATAGGAGAGCATTACTTCCCTACTGTTCAATCACAGCAGTTCCAGAATGTTTACCCAATGGTACATGAGATCTTTGATTTCAATAACATACCAGTCAACTGTATATACAGGGTCAATGCTAACTGTGTACACCCTTCCAACAATCCAAGGAGCACTCCTCCCCACATAGATCATCAGTTCCCACATCATAATCTGATCGTGTACTTGACAGATGCAGGAGGTCCGACTATCATAACTAATGAGGAATTTGTCACGCAGGAAATGCACCAACCCTTAGAGGATGACATCGTTATCTTTGATGGTTGGCACTGTATGAAACCTCCTATTAGCAAACGTAGGGTAGTGTTGGTTGTTACCTTTTCCTAACGCTTGACAAGATCCCAAAGAAAATGTATACTAAATAACATTACAAAGGGATCGAAAGATCGTGCCCCTGCGTAGATAATAGACACACATGTCGGTGTAGTCTCACATCCGCAGGGATTTTTCTTGCGAGATAATAAAACAACAATGATCAAAACAACAATCGCAGCACTTGCTGCAACCCCTCTTCTTTTCTCTGGTGCTGCGTTTGCAGGTCCTTACGTTAATGTAGAAGCAAGTGGTTCATATCCTGATGGAGCATATGAGTCTGGTACATGGGAATTCCAACTTGGATACGAAGGAACAACTTCTAATGGAATTGACTGGTATGTATCTGGTGGTCCTACAACAACTCATACTGAGTCTGCTGATGAGTTCGGTGACACTGAACTAATCGGTTACATCGGTGGTGGTAAGGCAATCAACGATAAAGTTGGTGTATACGGAGAACTATCTGGTGCTACTAACAAAGACGACGTAGACTGGTCTGGTAAGGCGGGTGTAAAGTACACATTCTAAGTTCAATACCAAACTAAATATCAGGGAGCATTACGCTCCCTTTTTTATTCCTTTATTAACATGTCAAAGAATCCTGGTGGCACCGTAATCTATACTAGATCTGGTTGTCCTTACTGCACAAAAATCAAAGAGGTTTACAAAACAAAGGGTTGGGGGTATACTGAGTACGCACTCGGTCAACAGTTTACTCGCGAACAATTCAAACAAGAGTTCGGACAGACTGCAACCTTCCCACAGATTCTTATCAATGGAGTCAAGAAAGGTGGTTGCACCGAGACCATTTCATATTTGAGAGAAGGCAACTATCTATGAACCAGATTAATGAAGAGGAATTTTACGAACTGATTGAACGTGCAATAGATGCAGCAGTGAAACCAGATGGTAAGTTTCTCTTCAAGGTCTATCCATATCTAAAAGCAGGGAAGTGGACTCGTCCCTCAGTCGATAGATTCATTGAGTCATCCACAGCAAAGGAGATCAATGAGATCATAATGCAACTGGAAGGTTACATTAAAGGTGGTGACAAACAGTTGCTTGAAGCGTACGGTCACATACCAAAACCAAAGGCAAGAAAGATAAAAGACTACCTGTATGGTATGCTGAATGACGCATGGACCTACCATGCTGAACGGAAACCAGGTCGTAAAAAGAGAACGACTAAATAACTAAAACAACAGGAGATAGACATGGCAGATCCAGCATTCATTTACATTGTATCCGTCTTAACTGTTGGAGCATTCTTAATAGGATTCGCACTCTCATGGCAGTTAAAAGATGCCTATGATACTTGGGTAGAACGTAAAGACTACACACAGGCAGTCTTACATCCAGAAATGTATGACCAAGAAGGTAATTTAAGTGGGGAAGAGATGATATACTTGCGCTTTCCCGAAGATGATGATACAATATATGATGAGGAAGAAGACTAATAAATATTCTTACCTACCAATAACTGATTTTTAATTATGAGACTACTGATCTCAGAGGTGCTACAAAAAGCACATAATGCAAAGACAAAAGCACAGAAGATCAAAATCCTTAGAGATAATGATTCTCAAACGCTTAGGTCTATCTTCATCATCAACTATGATGATTCATTACAATGTTTATTACCAGAAGGCACACCTCCTTTCAAAGAGAATGAGGCACCCGAAGGTACAGAGCATACCAAGTTAGAAAAAGAAGGTAGAATCTTACATCACTTCTTTAAAGGTGGTTCTAACATTCCTCGTATAAGACGTGAACAAATGTTCATTCAATTACTAGAAGGACTTCACCCTGATGAAGCGAAGGTTGTTATCCTTGCAAAGGATGGTACTCTTAATAAGAGATACAAAATTACTAAGGCATGCGTCGAGGAAACATTTCCACAAATTGTATGGGGGAATCGAGGGTGAAACAACTCAAAAGAGATTGTAAACCAGAAGACGCAAACGATAGATCACTACCATCAAACTCATACCTCATCTCGTATAACGATGGTACCAAGATCGCACATGACATAGTAATGTCATCTAAACAAGCAGACATCTTTGATTATTATTATGATAATTACAAAGACACAAAGATGATCTGGAAACAAACAGAAGGGAGAATACAACCAAGACTATGGTTAGAACAACAGGAGGACACAGGGAAGAAGAAACGAAAAAGAAGGTGATGTACAACATGTCTCCTTTTAAGAAAGAACCTGACCCAAAAGATGATCCTGCATATATGTGGGGTTTTAATAAAGGTGAGGTGCTTCTTGACTTCTTACTTGGTGTAGCAATCCTACCATTTTTTATTTGGGGAGCATGGAACTTATGTATGCCTGCTCTGTTTGGATTACCCGCTATCGGATATGTGAAATCGGTAGCATTATATATTTTGACTAGATTTATTGTAAGATGAACCCAAAAGTATGTCTGATCTCTGTGACACCTGATGCAGAGAAAACAATAGGATATATCGCTCGTGTTAGTAACCCTAACAACCAAGATAATCCAAAGGTTGCAGGACTGTTAAAGTATTGTATCAAACATGGTCACTGGTCTGTATTTGAACAGGCAAGTATGACATTACAGATTGAAACTACACGAGGACTTGCTGCACAGATACTTAGACATCGTTCTTTTACATTCCAAGAATTTAGTCAGAGATATGCTGACAGTAGCATGCTAGGTGACATTGAAGTTCCTGAGTTACGTCGACAAGATAGTAAGAACAGACAGAACAGTATCAATGACCTTGATCCTACCATGATCCAGAAGTATGAGATCTTGATCCAAGATCACTTCGAGCATGGCATGGACTTATATAAGAAGATGCTTGCTGATGGCATTGCAAAAGAGTGTGCTAGATTTGTACTCCCTCTTGCAACTCCAACCAAACTATACATGACTGGTAGTTTGAGATCGTGGATACATTACATAGAACTTCGTAGTGCCAACGGTACACAGAAGGAACACATGGATGTAGTCTCACTTGCTAAACGTCATTTTGTATGTCAGTTTCCAATCATATCCGAAGCACTAGAATGGTGTGATGGTAGTTGTGAATGTGATGAACTAGATGAATACGCAGCAAACTTACAACCTTGTTTGAGGATAGATTAATTATGAAAGTTGTACGCACATTAAAAGCACAAGTAAAAACTAAATGGTATTATATTTTCTGGGGGACTGCAACTCTCTCAGTGGTGGCGGGGCAAGTGTTCGTTGGTCATGGATATAAAACAATGGCAGAGTCAAATCAACAAATCTCTGCTGATATAAATCTACTCATAGAGACTATGCTTTACAGTAGAAGACCAACTGGTCCTTCTCCTGCTGACAGAGCACCAAGATATGAACCTATGCCTGGACCTTCACCAGAAGATTATCCTACAAACCAAATGCCAATCATTCAATAACATGCCTACCTACCCTCTAATAAATAAGAAAACAGGAGAAAAGAAAGAACTCTCTATGAGTATGAAAGCATACGATGAGTGGAGAGCAGCGAATCCAGACTGGGATAAAGACTGGTCAGCAGGAACTGGTGGTACCATATATGGTAAACCAAAACAGACTGATGGATTCAAGGAGGTCATGCAAAAGATCTCAGCAGAACATCCGAAAGCGAACCTTTCTCAATACACATAATGCCTAGACCAAAGAAGTCATTAGCAAACATACCCACTAAGGTTATGCGTAGAAAGACACCAATTAATATCGATCACCTCAGTGTGATTGAACCTCTTACAGACAACCAAAAGAAAGTCTTTGATGCATACAAAGAAGGAAAGAACTTAGTTCTTCATGGTGCAGCAGGGACAGGTAAGACTTTTATTAGTTTGTATCTTGCAATGCAAGATGTATTAGATCCTTCTACTCCATACGATAAGGTGTACATGGTGCGTTCACTTGTACCTACAAGAGAGATAGGATTCCTCCCAGGTGATCATGAGGACAAGAGTAACTTGTATCAGATACCATATAAAAATATGGTGAAGTACATGTTCAAGATGCCTGATGATTCATCATTTGAAATGCTATATGATAATCTTAGAGCACAGCAAACAGTTTCTTTTTGGTCGACATCATTCATAAGGGGTGTCACTTTGGATAAGTGTGTTATAATAGTAGATGAGTTTAGTAATTTAAACTTCCACGAACTTGATTCAATCATCACTCGTGTAGGTGAAGATGCTAAGATCATATTCTCAGGAGACTACACACAGTCTGACCTGACAAAAACAAACGAGAGAACAGGTGTGTTAGACTTCATGAAGATCTTACAGACAATGCCATCATTTGATTGTACAGAGTTTGGTATTGAAGATATCGTAAGATCTGGTATGGTAAGAGAGTATCTTGTTAGCAAAATCAATCTTGGATTTCAAACTTAATGAAAACATTTAATCATGTAGGTGCTGTTAAGGAACTCAAACCTCTATCAGCAACACAGGTGAAAGGGAGACGTTTCTATAAGACTCCCGAAGATAATTGGTATCCCTCCGTCACCACCATTGTGAGTCACATATCTAGTGCGACTCTAAAAGCATGGGAAGAACGTGTAGGATTTGAAGAAGCGGAGAAAGTCCGTCGTACATCAGCATTAAGAGGAACAAAGTATCATGGCATCGTTGAAGCGTACTTGGAGGGCAACCATAAGAAGGTGGAACAGAGCGAGGGTCTTCCCGCGTACCTTTTTGGGTTTAGTCGTAAGGTTCTTGATAACATTGATAATGTTCACGCTATTGAAGCACCTCTTTACAGTGATGATTTACGCATTGCTGGTAGGGTTGATTGCATTGCTGAATATTGTGGGGAGTTGGCAATAATAGATTTCAAAACAACCAAGGAACTAAAACGTGAAGAGTGGTTGCACAAATACTTTGTACAAGAAGCAGCATATGCTTACATGTATTGGGAAAGAACTGGTTGTGAAGTAAAGAAACTTGTTACTATTTCTGTGGCAGAAGACGGACAGACACAGGTAGTAGAAAAGTATGACAAGACACCTTATATTGATGTCTTATGTGAATGGATTAAAGAATTCCGTTACTACTTAGAGGGCATTAAATCGTGAAAGATCTCGAAGAGAATTTTATGACACAGAATAAGTTCAGTGCTCTCGTCGAGACCACAGTTCAGAATAATAATGGTCTTATAAATTATATTGAAGCAGTTGCATCAGTATGTGAAGAGTATGAGATAGAAATTGAAAGAGTTAGTAAACTCATTTCTAAACCACTCAAAGATAAGATCAAAGCAAATGCACAGCAACTTAACTGTATCAAACGAACCAGTAGAGGAGTATTACCCTTATGAATATTGAAGATGAAGACTTCTTTAAATCAGAAGTAGTCAAGGAAGAACTAGATGATTTACAACAGTGTTATACTGACCTCTTACAGATGTCTCAGGGGTTTCAGTCATTTGATAATGAAGCACGACTAAATCATATTAATAAGACATTAGATTTGATTGCAAAACAGAAGGTATTCTATTCAAGACTGCAACTCATGGCAGGATATGTTCAAGTGAATAGTGAAGATGATAATGAGAAGTCAGAGATAAGTGAAATGAAAGAGAGAATAGATCAGATGTCATCCATGTACTCTGGCGGAGGTAATCTGCTGAGTATACTGCAAGTCATGGAAGACAAACTATTAGGTTGGAAGAAAGACTTGCAGGATGGAAAGAGTGGTCACGACTTCCAGATATAGGGGGTTGTCACTGCATAAATAGTATGCTATCATTTAAGGTGGCGAACATACCAAATACAAAACAATACGGAGAATACAGATGTCATTTTCATCGCTTAAAAAGTCTAGCAGTTCATCTATCAGTTCACTAACAAAAGAACTAGACAAGATGACTACTAAGGGTGGGGGCAAAGGTCCCGACGAGCGTCTATGGAAACCAGAGGTGGACAAAGCAGGCAACGGTTACGCAGTAATCAGATTCCTTCCTGCTCCTGCAAAGGAAGATCTACCTTGGGCACAAGTCTTTTCTCATGCATTCCAGGGTCCTGGTGGTTGGTACATCGAGAACTCGTTGACTACTCTTGGTCAACAAGATCCAGTCGGTGACCTTAACCGCGTGCTCTGGAATTCTGGTCTAGACTCAGATAAAGATGTAGCAAGGAAACAGAAGAGGAAACTCTCCTACTACTCAAACATCTACGTTGTAAAAGATCCTCTACATCCAGAGAATGAAGGAAGAGTCTTCCTTTATAAGTATGGTAAGAAGATACATGATAAGATTGCTGAGGCAATGAAACCTCAGTTTGAAGATGAAGATCCTATCAATCCTTTCTGTTTCTGGAAGGGTGCTGACTTCAAATTAAAGATAGTCAAGCAAGATGGATACTGGAACTATGATCGTTCTGAGTTTGCTTCTGCGGGTACACTCGGTAACTTTGAAGACACCAAACTTGAAGAGATATATAATCAGGAGTATAGTTTAAAAGACTACACTGAGGCAAAGAACTTTAAGTCATACGAAGAACTAGAATCAAGATTGAATCTTGTTCTTGGTAAAACAAGTCGTGCTTCTGCTATTAATGAAGACGACGATGGTTTAGACTATGAAGATCAGGTTGCACAACCAGTTGAAGAAGTGTCTACTACTCCAACACCAGGGTTCGGTAATGCTGTATCATCATTAAAAGAAGAGGAAGATCCTGATCTATCCTACTTTGCTAAACTAGCAGAAGAATAATGAAACGCATCGTAATTGCACTTGCAGCACTGTCATTTGCAACCCCTGCCAACGCACTAACGTGGAAAGAGTTTTGGGAACCGTTTGTTGAATACAGCAATCACCACCATCATTCTTATGATAGGGATTATCATCATCATGAAGACAGTTGCTTGCCAGTGCATTACGATTATTACTACTATGTTCCTGGATATTATAACGGACGTCGTTATGTTCCAGGATACAAACGTAGAGAGACTAGGACTAAGTACATTGATTGTTACAGACCTAGACATCATCATCACTAACCCATATATTATTTCACTTTTGAAACAAGAAAAGGGGGGAAAAAAATTCGCGGTAATTTTTCGCCCCCAGGGTTTTTCATAATTTTATAACATGAACTATCGACCTTACTCGCTCGAATGGCACAGATATCGTTATCTGAAAGAAGCGATTGATAAGTACCTAGATGACTATATTAGTAATGAGGTAATTATTGCTGATATCCATCAAGTGCTCTCAGAACGCTCCTCGCACGCACGCGAAGAATTTACTAGAATCGAAAAACTAGAAAAGGACCTGTAAATGCTATCAACCCAATATCGACTCAGACTCGATAAAGTCTGCAAATTGATTGCCGAAGGAAAAGAGGTGAATCTTACAGAAATGATATGGGCACAAAAACTAGCAAAGTCAAATACTACTGCTGCCACATGGTTGCGTCAAGCACGACAGCGAGCAGCAAATCCCAACATGAAGGAGGGAGGGACCGACGATTTTCTGAATAAGATGGGATTAGGCGAATCCGACCCATCTGATTATAGAGAAGGATTCGACAGTGCTGACGATATAGGCGAATGGTTCAACCGCAAGAAACCTGATGATTGGAGACAACGTGACTAAACCTACTGAAAACTACGAACAACTAATTCAACGCTTCACTAAGCGTACAATGCAACTCAATGCCAGACAAGATGAAATAAAAGGTTGGTATGAAGAGTATGTTAAAAATGAGAGCGATTTAAAGAGATTAGAAGGTTCTATGCAAGCAATACAATACGTTGCATATGGCAAAATGCCTGGGGATGGTAATCACGACAAATTCAAGGATCACACCCCAGAAGCATATAAGGCAAATATACCAGATCGTTACTAATGGTATTTTGGATAGGATTCACCCTCATGGTCTTAAATGAGGGTTTTGTCATGATGAGACATATATCTCCTTTCTTTGATAATTTGAGAAAGAAGGTAATTAAGAAATTAGGAGAAAACGTGTGGTATCGTCTCCATGGCACTTTGGACTACACATGGATAGGACTGGTCACACTAGGATTGATAATAAATCCCAATAGACTCGCACATTTGATTTTTGTACTTATATTCTGGTTTGCGTCGTTTTGTATATTTTATCTACCACGTTATATTAGTAACCACCGTAACCGCCACCGCCAGAAGAACTAGATCCACCAGAGGAACTAGATCCAGAACTGGAACTACTAGAACTAGATGACGATGATGTGTCGTTAGATGACTGTGATGCAGTAGATGATGCATCTGTGGTTCCTGCGATTACACCTGATGAATTTACGTCAGTATCAGTAGATGTAATAGTTGTAGTTTGAGTAGCACCACTTTCAGTCGTAGTAGTGGTAACTGTCTTATTTACTAATTCAATAGCAGAGGCAAACTCAACAGATGGTGTTAAACCGTATTCTGTTGTATATGTGTCTTTGTTTGTTATAAAGACCTCTTTGATGATATTAGGAGTTACCTTAATATCGGATTCGGGGTCTAATTCTTCATTTGGAGCATATTTCATCAAATTCTCAAATTCATCAACAAAGTCTTCGACGTATTCTGGACGTAATAACCAAATATTCGATTTTGAGTCATTTATGCCTTTTTCGTACTCGTAGTTAGAAACTGGATATGTTGTATTTGTCACAGTTGTGCCATCTGACCTAATATACGACCAATTTTCATTTACTTGGATTCCTGCCTTCACAAGCACCTTTCCTGTATCTAAGTCTTTTATTTCATTTGTCTCATAATGATGTACACCAGTTGAGAACCTATATTTGTCTTTTACATAATCTTGGAGTTCCTGCTCAGACAAGGGCCAATCGTCATATATGTTGATTATGTTGTTGCATATTAACACGACCCAATCGTATAGTGAGTCTCCATATACCTTACTTGCAATGAGATCTGGTCTTTCGTTATTAGCGATAGAATACTGTTGAAATCCAAGGACACTCTCCTGCATTTCTTCGATAAGAGTGCATTTTCTAAATATATTTCTTGCAATAACAGATGGTTCTACATTATTTTGTCTAAATGTAGACGTTCTGACTGCGACTCTTGGTAGATAACTGAAATATCCCATTAGATTTCCCTCCCACGACGATTGACTCTTCTACCTAGACCAGAATTAGTTGATCTATCTACTTTTAACCTTCCTTTCGGATTAGATGGCATACCCTTACCTGATGTACCTAAATTAAAATCACCAGATTTAGTACCAAGGTTAGCAGTTGGATCTCTATCATCACCTGTAATCATGTTACGAGTAACAAATGCAGTCTCGTCGAATGATAGTGATAATTTATATGATGCAGGACCATAGTCTTCCATTGTTCCATTTTCTAATTCCTGGAATCCCTGTCTAAGTGATGTATTCTGACCTGATGGAGTCAAGTCAACATTCATACTTGTTAGCACTAAATTTGTAGGGAATCTTAGTAATGCTGAGAGTGAAGCGGGTTTGTTAAGACCTTCTCCTGCGATATCTGCACCAAAACCCCTAGGTGTATATCTTACTATCTCACATCCAAAGAATCTAGGGATAGTCAACCAACGAGCATTGATACCGTTAGTATCTGGTAACATACTCTCACGCATACAACTTATTATCTCTTGTATCTCTATTGCTTCCTTTGGGTTACGAGGTGACATATCAAAGTCAAAAGAATGACTACGATAGTTTACTCCTTTAAATACAGTCTCTTCATAAGGGTTGAATACCTTCCCTTTTGCAAGTGCAGCGATATTCTGTTTCGATACATTACCTTCTAGTCCTAGTGCACCAGTGGCATTATTAAATACACCAGCAATAGCACTAAATGCTACCTCTGTTTTACCACTATCTGCTGCATCTTTTAATTTGGGTGCTATATCGTCAGCAGTTTTACCTTGTAGAACCTCTGTTCCTGCTGCACCGAATGCACCTAATGTTGCCTTTTCATAGTTAACACCATATGCTTCTTTTAATTGATGTGGTAAATATAGGTAAATTGTCTTATATATGCTATTCTTTTGAGTAGTATCGTTGCCTATTTGCTTTGCACCAGGTCCTCCGCCCAATGGTCCTGATACATAGTTATATGGGTTCGCACCTGATTCTGGATCATAAACAGTAAATTTAAGGTAATCTATCGCCTTTGTACTGAATTGTGATTCTGGATTTATATTTTCATCCCCTCTACTCGGTCCTCTCGGACTGGTCATGGGGTACATTAATCGTGTTTTTGCTGACATGGCATATTCTGGACGTTATAGACCTACTAACAAAAATAAATACAAGGGAGATCCTACCGCTATTATTTATAGGAGTTTATGGGAAAGAAAGTTCATGGTCTGGTGCGACAAGAATGAAAACATCTTGGAATGGGGATCAGAGGAGATTATCATACCTTATATCAGTCCTCTTGATGGGAGGGTGCATCGTTATTTCCCAGACTTTTACGTCAGAGCAAGGACTAAAACTGGGGGGACGCAGAAGTTTATTATTGAGGTCAAACCTAATAAGCAGACGACACCTCCCAAGCAACAACGCAGACGTACAAAGAAGTATATAACTGAAATCAAGACATATGCTATAAATGAAGCGAAGTGGAAAGCAGCAGTAGAATACTGCAAAGACAGACGTATGACTTTTAAGATACTTACAGAACACGAGTTACAAGTATGAGTGTATTCGAGGACATTAAAGATGCAACACAAGGTAAACCAAAGTCAAAGGACTGGTACAGAGGACAGTTATTTGGTGCATTAGACCCAGGTGAGGTCAAGGTAGGTGATTGCATATATTATAGTTATAGTGCTGCTACTGAGTCGTTACCTTTCTTTGATACATTTCCAATGACTCTTGTTGTTGACATTGATCCTATAAATGGACAATTTTCTGGTGGTAACTTACATTATCTACGTCCAACAGCACGTCAAAGCATTGCAAAAACATGGGGTAGTGGTTCTATATCATATCCTATGCGTTGTCATCATAAATACTTTATAGGTAGGGCATCCAATATACGATTAGTCCCTCCTGTTGATCTTCGAGATTTCGTTCCACTACCCTCTGAACAGTTTGTTAGAGAACTTGGTGGTGTACGAATAGAGATACCCAGTAGTTTTATTTGGAGTAGGTTGTAGTGGAACCAAATAGTTTTAAAGAGTTTAAGACAATGATAGGTAGGTCAGCGGGTACTATGCCCATGACCAGTAACCTATATCAGGTTAATTTGAGTGCACCTCCTATTTTTAGGAAAGGTGGGTCAGGTATTTACGATCCAGTAAAGGAAATAGAAGCAGAAAGAACTATTGACTACTATGCTAACAGTATTACTCTACCTAGTAGAGCAGTAACAACTGGTGAGTTAAATAATGTAGGACAGATAAGAAGATTTGCAACAGGACAGACTGCATCAGAGATTAATATACAATTTATACTTACAAAAGACCAGAGACATAGATATTTCTTTGAACAATGGTTGAATCACACAGCATCAGACTCAGACAATACAGTAGGATTCTATGATGACTATGTTGTAGACATGGAGATCTTGAAGTTTGAAAATGGACCAGCAGGACATCAACAGACTGCTGCATATAAGTTATTTGGTGCATTTCCATTCAATGTAGGTCAACTAGAACTTAATAACGAACAAACAAACCTAGTACAGTTAGATGTTGCATTTTATTTCGAGAGATATAGAATGGATCAGACCATGCCACAGGAACTAAGGGCAAAACCTTCAAAATTCTCACTAAAAGATCTATATAGTGACACAAGCATACCGCAGTTCCTTGATACCATTTTAGGAGACTTCCCTGTTAATGGTGGAAATAGGTTAGTGTAAGTGCTATAAATACAAATGATATTATAAATTCATCATGCCATTACCAAAACTTGTAGTGCCTGAGTATGACTGTAAATTACCAGTCACAGGGAAAAAGGTCAACTTTCGACCATTTCTCGTAAAAGAAGAGAAATTACTGTATCTCGCAATGGAGACACAGAAAGAGAAAGAGATGATCAAGGCAGTCAAGAATATATTAAAATCTTGTACTGATTTGAAGAGTGTAGATAGTCTACCAACATTTGAACTAGAATACTTGTTCTTACAGATTAGATCCAAAGCAGTTGGAGAAGAGAGTGAGTTCAAGATAATATGTGAAGATGATGGTAAGACAGAGGTAGAGGTTACACTTGACTTAAATGAAGTTGAAGTAAACATACCAAAAGGTCATAAGACTATCATACCATTGAGTGACGACATCAAATTACAGATGAAATATCCAGCATTGGATGCATTCGTTGACCGTAATATGGTGGATAATCCAGATGTTGAAGATGTATTTGCTCTTGCAGCAGAGTGTATTGACAAAGTATATGATGGAGACGAGATCTATGATTCTTTCACATCGAAAGAAGCAAAGGACTTTATAGGTGATATGAATAATGCACAGTTTACTAAGATCCAGAACTTCTTTGAGACTATGCCGAAATTAACTCATACATTGAAGGTAGAAAATCCCAACACCAAAGTTGTTAATGAAGTGGTATTGGAGGGACTTGCTGCTTTTTTCGGATAGCATTAATGCATGACAGTCTTATGAATCACTATAAGACGAACTTCGCATTAATGCAGCATCACAAGTATAGTTTGACGGAGTTAAACGATATGATTCCATGGGAACGTGATGTTTATGTAAACCTATTAATAGCACACCTGAAAGAAGAAGAAGAGCGAATTAAGAAACAACAGAACAAGAATAGGACTTCTATCTAGTGGCAGCAACACTAAGAGAATATATCAGCGTCAAACCGCCTAGTGGTAATTCACCACAGGTTAAAGCGATGCGTCCTCTTTTAGTCAGTCAGAACAGACTAGGTGGAGCAGTTACATATTTTGGTAAACAGATAAAAGATCTCAGTGAGATCATGTCGGTTCATGCAGATATTTCTTCTGCATTAGTAACAGAAGAAGATACGTTACTAGAAGATGAGCATGAACATCGTAAGAACTTAATCAAACCTTTAACTCCTATCTCCCCTTTGGTAGAGCAAGGAAGGAAGCAGGACGAAAAAGCAGAAGACGCACAAGAAGATGACGAAGAAGATGATGATGCTGAGGACGTAGGTGAGAAGATAGCAGAGAAAGAAGAGAAAAAGTTAACATGGTGGCAGAGACTTCTAAAAGGTTTTGCACCTATTGTCAATTTTATTTCAAATGCATTTACAGCATTCGTAGCATATAAGGCATTCGATTGGTTGAGTGACCCTAATAATCAAAAGAACGCAAAGATAGTATTAAAAGGACTAGGTGCCATAGTAGGTGCTGCTGCAAAGATTGCTAGTTTTGGTGTCTTTCAAGTCATGGAAGGTGTCACCAAAGTATTCGGCACCAACCCAGACAGTAAAGGTATAGGTAAGGTATTTGATAAGTTATTTGGTGTTTTACAGATATTTGGTGGATTAGGGTCATTATGGGCAGCGTCAAGACTATTAATGCCATGGAAACTTGTAGGTGACTACAAGAAGATGAAGAAACTTGGTGATACATTGAATAAAATCAAGAAGTTCTTCCAAAGAAAACCAAACGTACCAAAGGTAACAACAGGAAAAGGTGGAAAAGTAAAGGGTAAACCCAAAGCAAAGATTACTGGTAGTAAGGTTGGGATAGTAGATCGTGCCAAACAGTTTGGTAAGAAGAAGTTATCACAGGTAAAGAACCTAAAAAATACTGTGGTGAGTAAGGTAAAAGGTATTCCTAAGACCATATCTAAGATAACAGGTAATATGAAGAATATGGGTAAAAACATAGGAAACTTTGGTAAGAATGTATTCACCAGAGGTAGGGACCTTATAGGTAAAGGAAAGAACTTTGTAAAGAGTGCAGTAGATAAAGGTAAGGACATATACAAAGGTGCTACTGAGTGGGCAGCAAAGAATGCCAAACGAGCGAAGAACCTTGCAACCAAAGTAAAGGGTGGTGTCTTTGATTGGGGTAAGAAGATAGGGTCAAAGATGAACCAGTTGAAAGAAATGGTGAAGAACCCGAAAGCGATGTTCAAACCTGTGATGGAGAGGATAAAGAGTACCATTAAACCTATTATTGAAAAGAACCCTAACATTAAGAAGGTACTGAATCTTAAAAATGCAAAGACTGGATTAAAGAATGCTAAGAACTTTGCATTGAAGAATGTTAAACTTGCGATGAAGAGCAAGGAAATGGCAAACCTAGCTAAGTTCTTGAAAGAAGCAAAAGGAAGAGTAAAGATAGGTGGTATTGATAAAGTTGTAGCAGCAGTCTTGGGACTCATAGACTATGGTATGGGTGAGTCTCCTATCAATGCTCTTGTAAGTGCAACATCTGGATTACTAGGATACGCTGCTGGAACTGCAATCGGTGCACCGTTCGGTGGTTTCCCTGGAATAATTACAGGTGCAGCAGGAGGTATGGCAGGAGAATTTATTGGTGGTCAATTACTAAGAGGTCTTGCCAAGTTCCCTGTATTTAAGAAATACACAGAGATAGAAGATCCACTTGCTAATGCATTAGGATTGAAACCAAGACCAATACTTAGAGACCCAGACGTAGAGAGGGAGAAAAAGCGAAAAGAAGACTATGAGAATAACCCATATGTACAAGATAAAAGGGCAAGAGACGCAGAAAGAGAAGTGTCTTTCCGTGATCAAAAGGTTGTCTCCCTTCCAAATGATGAAGGAGGACCATATAGTCTCAACGAAATTGAGATTATGGCAGCGAATGGTCATGCGGGGGCGATAGCGTTTGCAAAAGATAAGAATAAACAAGCGGACGCAACACCAGGGTATGTAACAGAAAGTAGAAAAACAACGCTAATAAATCCAGATGGTAGTACAATAACAACTACACAATCTTATGACTCTCGTGAGATGGCAGCGGGTGGTCTTGTAACTCCAAACCAAGATACAAGTAAGAAGATCAAAGGTAAACCAACTGTATGGAATAATCTCTATACAGAAATGGTTAATAATATTAAGAATAAAGAGTCAACAAAAGTACAACCTATGACAAGTATGGTTAAACCTATGGAAGATCCAAAGGTTACACCAAAACAAGTCCAATCTTCACCAATATCAGCAATAAATAACAAGGTAGATACTCTTACAGGTTCATCAGAAGCAAAGGTTCAACGTAGCAAACAGTCTACAACAACCACAAGAATTATGGTAATGAGACAGAACATCACACGTTCTGTACAAGCACCAGCACCAAAAGTTATTGACGTAACTAAATCTCCTAGTCCCTTACTCACATAATGGCAAAAGCAAGACTATACAAAATGGTAAACCCAGGTGTCATCAAGCGTGGTGGCATCACAGTTAAGGTTGGAGATAAGACTATCACTCAACCAACTATCAATTTCTCTAAGAATATTAGTGCAATTAATAGTTTGGGTGCTACTGTTAATAGTATTGCAATACTTACACAGGATCTAAAAGATACATTTCAAGAATATTCAAAAACCTCTATATCAAATTACGAAGAGCAACTTAATAAGAGAAGAGAACAATTAGAAGTAGAACAGAAGGAAAGGGATGATGCAGAACAAGCACTATTAACTGAACAGGGTAGAAAGAAAGATGATAAGTCAGAAGGGAAGCAGGAGAGTAAGTTAAAGACTGCATTGAAGGGTAGTCTTGGTATCATGAAAAAGGTTGGGAAGGCAGCATTTGGTTTCCTAGAAAAGATAGCGAGTTTATTTGGTGGTCTTATCAGTAAGTTTATTGCCTATCAAGTGATGAAGTGGATGTCTGATCCACAGTCAGTCAAAAAGATGAAAAGTCTTATCCAAGGTATAGGAGGTATAGTCAAATTCTTTTCAACAGTTGCTGGTTTTCTAATTAGTACAGGACTGAATACTCTGGCAGCAGTTTTTGATCCAGAAACATACAAGAAGATATTTGAATTTGCTAAGTTCATGATAGGTTTAGCAATATTCCCAATTCCTCTTGCTATTAGTAGTATTGTAAAGTTCTGGAAATCAGGTAAATTACAGAAATCAATCACACAATTTATGGAAGGTGTTGGTAATTTGTTCAAGGGATTGATGGCAGTACTTGGTGGTTTAGGATTAGGTAAGTTTATTACAGGTGGTGGTGGCGGTGATCCTGCCAAAGAATTAGAAAAACCAGTAGAAGAGGAAGAAGAAACTGGTACAAAGACTAATGCTACCCTTGAAAAGGGACAGGTGACAGGTGGTAATATGACGCAAGAGCAAGCGCAAGCACAAATTAGATATATGGAACTTGAAGAAGCGATGAGTGATGCGTTAGAAAATAATGATATGAAACTATATGAACAATTAGAAAAAGAACAGTCAGCGTTACCACAATTTGCTAAGGGTGGTTGGATCAAAGGTCCTATGTCTGGATATCCTGTTTCATTAGATGGTGGTAGATCTACATCATTTATAGGACATGGTACAGAGTATGTTGCACCGAAGATGGCAGTAGGTGGTGGACCACTTGGACAAGCATTTGTTATACCATATGACACACCAGCAACAAGACAAAATCCAGGGTTGACTAACACTAGACTGTTACAAGCAAAGTCTGCTGGATTTAATGTTGCACCTATGTCAGCGGGTGGATTATTAGAAGCGATTGGTAATACAATCAATGCACCAAATGTTCCTTATAAGAAGATTGAAAGTAAGATAGGTGCAAATAAAAAGATGTGGGATACATTCAGAAATACTATTGCTGACATAGAGTCAAGTGGTAAGTATAGAGTATTTGGTGGTAACAATGACATGTATGATGGTAGATACCAGATGGGTTCACTTGCTAAGACAGACGGTGCACGCATCATGGGTATGAAAGACCCAGGTCATGATGAAGATCCTAAGAAGTTCATGCGTGTCATGTTCAGAAACAATAGAGCATTACAAGAGAGATTGTTTGCTGGATTCACTATCGCTAACCACAACTATCTTTCCTCAGTAAAAGAATATGCAGAAGCAGATTTACTTAGAAAGATGGAGATACTAGCGTATGCACATAACCAAGGATGGCAGGGTGCTAAGGTTTATATAACACAAGGAAAGGTAGGTCAGGATTCCTTCGGTACAAAGGGAAGTGAGTATTCTGATAGAATGAAGTCAGCATTCCAAGAGGCAAATATAACACCACCAGTGATAAACAATACAAGTAACGTTAAGAACCAGATAGTAAACAAAGTTACACAGATAAAAGAAGCAGTCAAAGGTTTCATGTCAGGTGACATGATAAACAATAATGCGTTAGATGCAACAGAATCAAATGAAACATCAATGCAAGTAATGGCAGGGGACCTAAATCCTATTGATCTATCAGCAGCACCAGCAGAAGCACCACCAGTTGTATCAGGTGGTGGTACACCATATGAGATCCCTGCAAATAATTACATCAAACCAAGGTTCGGACTTCTTGCTGACCTTGCAACACAACCAGTTGAGATATTATGAGTTCTGCTAAGAGTTATAAACTAAGTAAAATTGATGTTCTTATCGGAGATAAGAAGGTAGACATAAGAGAACTCGTCAGTGAATTTAACTGGTTTGAGTCAATAGACTCTTCATTTATAAGATGTGATTTTGCTATCTTAGATACTGTACAGTTTGATGACAACTTACTTGGTAGTGAGATAGTTCACTTAACATTTGAATCCACAACAGAAAAGAAATCTAGAATCGTACATACCTTACAGATATACAAGATAGGTAGTATAGTAAAACAAGAAAGAGCAAAGATGTATATCCTACATTGTGCATCACCAGAAATATACGAGAACGAAGCGAACCGTGCATTCGGACAGTTTGGACCAGTATCAGGTAAGACAGATATAGTCAAGAGAATGATTAAAGATCATCTGAACTCACCTAAGAAAACACATATAGAATCACATACAAATATAAATGTATTGTCACCTAACTGGCGACCTGTTGATCTTATTTCTTACATGTCTGATAAGGTTAGTAGAACAAAAGCAGGCAGTAGACAGGGTGGTAAAGGTAAGAAACAAAGTGGTTTCTTGTTCTGGGAGAACAAAGATGGATGGAACTTTAAATCTATGGATGGATTATGTGAACAGGAGAGTGTTGCAAAGTACACCTATGCACAAGCAAACGTAGGACAGAATAATCCAGGGACAAATTTCTATCAGATAGAGTCAGTAATATATCCAGAAAGAGCGAACCAATTAGATAAGTTACGTCAGGGTGCATATAAACAGTGCACATATGGTATTGTCATGGCACAGTTAACTGATAGTTATATGCCTAATGCTGGTGCTTCATCATCTACAAC